>JAESGJ010000152.1_pt1 | contig 94552 bp, 98 predicted proteins | sample 9266241 | NCBI WGS metagenome assembly JAESGJ01 (sample SAMN14514841, study PRJNA621669) | algae metagenome | isolation source: Brasilonema octagenarum HA4186-MV1 and co-occurring heterotrophs from wet... | place: USA: Manoa Valley, Hawaii | collected 2009-07-20 | reverse complement strand
TTCCCGATCGCAACGCGATCGGGAACGGCTCTAGGCATCGGACCCGATCGTCCGGTCCGAACGCGCCGGCCCGCCCGCGCGGGATGCGCCGACCGAGGGAAGGCGGAACCGGGAGACGATGGGATAGACCGCCGGCAGCACCACGAGCGTGAGAAGCGTCGCCGTGATCAGGCCGCCGATCACCACGGTGGCGAGCGGGCGCTGGACCTCGGCGCCGGCGCTGGTCGAGAGCGCCATCGGCAGGAAGCCCAGCGTCGCGACGAGGGCGGTCGTCATCACCGGGCGCAGGCGCATCTCGGCGGCGCGCGTCGCGGCCGCCTCCGGTGCGAGCCCCGCGCGCTCGAGGTCGCGGATGTAGCTCGTCAGCACCACGCCGTTCAGCACCGCGATGCCGAAGGTGGCGATGAAGCCGATCGCTGCCGAGACCGAGAAGGGCAGGTCGCGCAGGTAGAGGGCGAGGATGCCGCCGGTCGCCGCCACCGGCACGTTGAGGAAAATCAGCCCCGCGAGGCGGATGTCGGCGAACATCACGACGAGGAGCACCAGGATGGCCGCCATCGCGGCCGGCACCACCACGGAGAGGCGGGCGGTCGCCTCCTCGAGGTTCTGGAACTGGCCGCTCCACCGCAGGGCGTAGCGGGGTGGCAGGCCGACCTGGCGCCGCACGGCCTCCCGCGCCTCCGCGACGAAGCTCTGCACGTCGCGCCCGCGCACGTTGGCCTGGACCGAGATGCGCCGCTGCAGGCGCTCGCGGCTGATCTGGGCCGGGCCGGCGGCGACCTCGACGGAGGCGACGAGCGACAGCGGCACGAGGGCCCGGCCGCTGCGCCCCACGGGCAGGGCGCGGATATGCTCGAGGTCGCCGCGGTCCGCCGCGGCGAGGCGTACCACGATGTCGGTGATGGCGTTGTCGTCGCGATAGACCATCCCGGCGGTGCGGCCGCCGATCGCCTCGACGGTGTCGAGGACGTCGGCGGCGGTGATGCCGTAGCGGGCGGCCGCCGCGCGATCGACCCGGATCGACAGGGCCGGCATCCCGGCCTGCGCCTCGGCCTTCACGTCCGCCGCGCCCGGCACGGCCGAGACCGCGCGCACGATCGCCTCGGCCTTCTCCTTCAGGATGCCGAGATCGTCGCCGTAGAGGCTGATCGCCACGTCGCCGCGCACGCCCTCCAGGAGGTCGTCCATGCGCATCTGGATCGGCTGCGAGAAGGCGTAGGCCACGCCCGGCACCTCCTCGCGCAGGCGCCGGTCGAAGGCGGCGACGAGCGCCTCCTGCGTGCCGGCGGTCGTCCAGGTCGCGGGGTCGGCGAGGGTGATGAAGCTGTCGGTCGATTCGACGCCCATCGGGTCCGTCGGGATCTCGGCGCTGCCGGTGAGCGAGACGACCCGCTTCACCTCGGGAAAGGACCGGAGCACCGCCTCGATCCGCCGGACGACCTCCAGCGAGGCGTCGAGGTTGATGCCGGGCAGCTTCTCCGAGGTGACCACGAGCGAGCCCTCGGAGAGCCGGGGCAGGAACTCGCCCCCGAGGCGCGTGGCCAGCCAGCAGCTTCCCCCGAACAGGGCGAGCGTGAGGAGGATCGTGGCGCCGGCCCGACGCTCGGCGAGCCGCAGCACCGGCCTGTAGGCGGCCCGCATCCCGAGGACCAGGCGCGTCTCGCGCTCACCCACGCCGGGGCCGGAGAGGACGAGCGCGGCGAGCGCCGGGATCAGCGTCATGGTCAGCGCGAGCGATCCGGCGAGCGCCAGGATGACGGTGAGCGCCATCGGCCGGAACATCTTGCCGGCCACCCCTTCGAGGGCGAGCACCGGCAGGTAGACCAGGATGATGATCGCCACCGCGAACAGGATGGGCCTGGCGACCTCTGCGGTCGCGTCGCGGATCACCGCGTGGGGAGGCTCGCCCGGCCGCTCGCCGCGGGCGCGCAGCACGTTCTCGACCATCACCACCGCGCCGTCGACGATCAGGCCGAAATCGATCGCGCCCAGGCTCATCAGGTTGCCCGAGAGGCCGAAGAGCCGCATCCCCGCGAAGGCGATCAGCATCGAGAGCGGGATCGCCGCCGCGACGACGAGGCCGGCGCGCAGGTTGCCGAGGAGCAGGAGCAGCACGGCCACGACCAGCACCGCGCCCTCCAGCAGGTTGTGCGCGACCGTGCGGATCGTCCGCTCCACCAGGGCGGAACGGTCGTAGTAGGGCACGATCGCCACGCCCGGCGGGAGCTGCGGGCCGAGTTCGGCGATCGTGGCCTTCACCCGCTCCACGACCGCGCTCGCGTTCTCCCCCTGCTGCATCATGGCGATGCCCACGACGGTCTCGCCGGCCGCGTCGCGGCTCACCGCCCCGAGCCGGACCTTGGGCGCCTCCACCACCGCGCCGAGACTCGCCACGGTGACCGGGATGCCGCCGGGATGGGTCGCCACCACGATCTCGGCGATGTCGGCGGGGCCGCGGGCGAGGCCGAGGCCGCGGATCACCTCCTGCTGGTCGTTGTGCTCGATATAGGCGCCGCCGCGCGCCACGTTGTTCTCGGCCAGCGCCGCGTAGACCTGGCCGAGGGTCACGCCGTAGCGGTGCAGGCTCTCGGCGGAGACCTGCACCTCGTAGGTCGGGAGCTGGCCGCCGTAGATGTTCACGTCGGCGATGCCGGGCGTCAGCTTGAGGCGCGGCGCGATGGTCCATTGCAGGATCCGCTTCAGCTCCATCGGCGCGTAGGCCGGCCCGCGCAGCTCGAACTGGTAGATCTCGCCGAGCCCCGTCGCCATCGGCCCCATCTGCGGCTCGCCGACGCCGGCCGGCATCATCGCCCTGGCCTGGGGCAGGCGCTGGAAGACCTGGGCCCGCGCCTCCGTGAGGGCGACGCCGTCCTCGAAGGTGACGTAGACCGCCGAGACGCCGTAGCGCGAGGTCGAGCGGATGCCCGTGAGGCCCGGCGCCCCCGCCATGGCGCTCTCGACGGGGAAGCTGACCAGGCGCTCGACCTCCAGGGGCCCGAGGCCCGGCGAGAGGGTCAGGATCATCACCTGCTTGGGCGAGATGTCGGGCACCGCGTCGATGGACAGGCCCTGGAGGTTGACGAGGCCGCCCGCGGCGCCCGCGAGCGCGACCACGAGGACGAGCCAGCGGCGGCGGATCAGGAGGGCGAACCATGTCCGCATCGGCTCTAGTCCGTCGAGCCGAGGAGGGCGCGCAGCAGGACGGCCTTGAGGCCGAAGCTGCCCTCCGTCACCACCTGCTCGCCGGGGGCGACGCCGTCCGCCACCTCGACCCAGTCGGCCCGCTGCACGCCGAGCGTGAGCGCGCGCTTCTCGAACCGGTCCTCGCCCGCGCGCACGAAGGCGACGGGGCCGCCCTCCGTCTGCTGCACGGCGGCCGCCGGGATCGTCACGCCCGTGCGCCCGAGGTCGGCCTCGATCGCGACGGAGACGAACATGTTGGCCCGCAGGGCGCCCGCCGGGTTGGCGATCTCGATCCGGGCGGGCGCCGTGTTGCTGACGGGATCGACGGCCGCGTTCACGGAGCGCACCCGGCCCGCGAACTCCGGATGGTCCGGCACGGGCGCCCGCACGCGGGCGGCATCGCCCGCCCGCACGGCGGCGATGTCGCGCCCGTAGAGGTTGGCCAGCACGAGGATCTGCGCCGGATCGGCCACCGTGAAGGCGTCGCGGCCGGTATCGACCATCTCGCCGAGCGTCACGGACGCGCTCGTGACGACGCCGTCGATCGGCGAGACGAGGGCGACCGTGCCCGGCGCCGCCCCGGGCTCCGGCGCGAGGCGCTCGTACTGCGCCGTGTAGAGCTCGACCTTTGCCTCGGCCGAGAGCGTGGCGGCGCGCGCCCGGGCGCGCTCGACCTGGCGCCGGTCGACCTCCGCCTGGGCGACGCCGCCGAACTTCAGCAGGTCCTGGCCCCGCTTCAGGTTCGTCTCCGCGACCTGCTCGGCGGCCCGCGCCTCGGCGAGGCTGGCCCGGGCCTCCGCGAGGCCGTTGCGCGCGTCGAGGAGACCCGCGGCGTCGAGGGTGGCCAGCGTCTGCCCGGCCCGCACCGGATCGCCCGGCTGGACCGCGAGGCTGAGGACGCGCCCCGGCGTGCGCGGCTTCAGATGGGTGACGCGCCGCTCGTCGAAGGCGACCGTGCCGGGCGCGCGCACCGGCAGGACGATCCGCCGGGTCTCTGCCCGGCCGAAGGCGAGCCCCAGGCGCTTCTGGCCCGCCGCGTCGAGGATGACGCGGTTCGGGTCGGCCTCGGCGGGCGCGTCGGGCGCGGCCCGATCGTCGGATGCCGCCGCCTCGTCGGCGCGCGATGCGCCGAGCCCGAGCCGGACGAGCACCGGCCCGAGACTGGGCTCCCAGGCGTCCCTGTCCCACCAGGCGACCGCGCCGAGGGCGCAGGCGAGCGCGAGCAGGACCAGGCCGCGGACGGGCGGGCCGCCCCGTGGCCTCCGGCGCGACGGATCCGGCGAGACCCGGTGCCCGGCATCGGACCGCTCGGGGCACCGCTCGGCCTCGTCCGCGACGCGCGCGACAGTCTCCACGGCCAGCAGCACGACCGCTCCACGTTTCCAGATTAGAGATATTCCAACATCTAGGCCGAGGGCCCGGAGCCGCCATTAAATTCGCGTTCACGCTCCGGCCCCGCCCGCGACGGCGGCGTTGTTCCGTGACAGGACATCCGGGCAGGCGGAGGCAGCGGGACGGGGACGTGGCGAGGCTCCTTCTGATCGAGGACGATGCCGAGACCGCCGGGGAGGTGCTCGCCGACCTGCGCGAGCGCGGGCACGTCGTCGGCTGGGCGGAGACTGCCCCGGACGGCGCGGCGCGGATGCGCGCGGCGACCTGGGACGCGCTCATCCTCGACCGCATGCTCCCGGGCGGCGACGGGCTCGGCCTGCTTCAGGCGCTGCGGCGGGAGGGGGACCGCACGCCGGCCCTGGTGCTCAGCGCGCTCGGCACGGTGGACGAACGCATCCGCGGCCTGCGGGCGGGGGGCGACGACTACCTCACCAAGCCCTTCGTGCTCGCCGAACTCGCCGCCCGGATCGAGGCGCTGCTGCGCCGTCCGGCCGACACCCGCGAGACGATCCTGCGGGTCGGCAGCCTGGAACTCGACCTGATCGCCGGCACGGGCCGGCGGGGAACGCGCGACCTCGCGCTGCTACCGCGCGAACTCAAGCTGCTCGAATACCTGATGCGGCGCCCCGGGCAGGTCGTGACCCGGGCCCTGCTGTTCGAGGAGGTGTGGAACTACCGGTTCACGCCGAAATCGAACCTCATCGACGTCCATCTCGGCCGCTTGCGCCGGAAACTGGAGGCGGAGGGCGAGCCGCCCCTGATCCACAGCACGCGCGGCGTCGGCTTCACCCTCATGCCCGATGACTGACCTCATGCGCTCCACCACCGCGCGCTGGGCGCTCGGCATCGCGCTGTGGTCCGTCCTGCTCGCGCTGGCGACCTTCGCCTTCGTCTACTGGCAGACCGCGGCCTTCCTCAGGGAGGAGCTGGCCGAGACCCTGCGCCTGGAGGTGCGCGCCGCCGCGGCCGACCCGGCGGGCGCGGCCGCGCGCGTGGACACCTGGGTCGCCATGGACCTGCACGCGACGCATTACGGCGGCCTGTTCGGTCCGGACGGGGGGCGCCGCTCGGGCAATCTCGACGCGGTCCCGCCGGATCTGGCGCGGGACGGCGAGGCCTACCGGGTCGGTGCGCGGGTGGACATCGCCGGGCACCGGCTCGACGACGAGATCTGGGCCGCCGCCCTGGCGCTCGCCGACGGCAGCACCGTGGTGGTCGCCCACGACGCCGACGAGATCGACCGGGTGCGGACCCGGAGCCTGCGCGCCCTCGGCCTCGGGCTGGTGCCGACCCTTGTGCTCTCCGGCTTGGGCGGCCTGCTGCTCGCCGGCCGCGCGCGCCGCCGGCTCGCCGCCACCGAGGCGGCGGTGGCGCAGGTGATGCGGGGCGACCTCGGCCGGCGCCTGCCGGTGGGGCGCCACGGGGACGAGTTCGACCGGCTGGCCGGCAACGTCAACCGGATGCTCGACGAGATCGAGCGCCTGCTGGGCGAGGTGCGCAGCGTCGGCGACGCGGTGGCGCACGATCTGCGCACGCCGCTGACCCGGCTCAGGGCGCGGCTGGAACGGACCCGCGATCACGCGGGCAGCGTGGCGGAATTCCGCGCCGCGATCGACCAGGGCCTCGCCTGGATCGACCAGACGCTCGCCATGGTCACCGCGGTGCTGCGCATCGGCGAGATCGAGCACGGGCGGCGCTCCGCGGGCTTCGCGCCGGTGGACCTCGCGCAGGTGGTCCGCGAGGTCGCGGAGTTCTTCGAGCCGATCGCCGAGGACAAGGCGGTCCTCCTCCGCGCCGCGGTGGAGGCGGGCCTGCCGCCCGTGGACGGGGACCGCGACCTGCTCTTCGAGGCGCTGTCGAACCTCGTCGAGAACGCCGTGAAGTTCACCCCGCCCGGCGGAGCCGTGCGGGTCGGCCTGGCGCGATCGGGCATGCACGCCGTCGTCTCCGTCGATGACACGGGGCCGGGCCTTCTCCCGGGCGAGCGCGATCAGGTGTTCCGACGCTTCTACCGGGCGGAGCGGGCCCGCCAGACCCCGGGCAACGGCCTCGGCCTCGGCCTCGTCGCGGCGATCGCCGCGCTGCACGGCTTCTCGGTCGAGGCGGAGGCATCCGCCGAGGGCGGCGCCCGCTTCGCGATCACCGCCCCCCTGCGGGACGAGGCGGCGCGGCGCCGCGCGCAGGCCGAGCCCGCGGATCCGATGCCGTCGCGGGCCGCCGGGCCGGAGGCCTGAGGGCGCTGACGCAGCTTCCGCCCCGAGCGGCCGAGGCAGCGGGACGATCGAGGCGCAGGGATCGCTCGGGCGACGTGCGGGCTTGTCGGCGGAGAATTCTTTATAGTAATTCTAATTCTGAGATGGACGGTCGCGAACGATTGGCGCTCTGGCGTGCCCTCACCCCCGGGCAGCGGGCGATGCTGTGCCGGCTGGATCGCGACGGGCCGCTCCTCACGCTGAAGCCATGGGAGATGCGCACCATCCGCTCGCTGCTCGAGCGCGGGCTGGTCAGGCCGAGACCGCCCTCCCGCGTCGGACGCGAGACCGCGGGGCTGTGGCACCTCAGCGCCAGGGGCCTGCGCATCCTCCCGCGGCCGCCGGCCGGCGGCGGCACCGCGGAGGTTCGCGACAGCCCATGACCCTGCACGGGCTGCTCGACCGGCTCCTCGTTCTCTGCATCGTCCTCGTGCTGGCCGGCACCTGCGCGACGCTGTCGGCGGCGGGCTTCGAGCGCGTCGGCGAGAGCGTCGGGCTCGCGGCCCTCGTGGCCGGCCTCGCCACCGCGTGGTGGCGAGGCTGACGCGGGCCGGGGCAGGCGGAAGGGGCCCTGGACGGAGCTGGGGCGTGCCGCCGCTCCCGGCGAATGCCGCGGCCGCGGCCGGTGCCGTATGGTCGGCGGCGCGATCCGAATGGTCCGCGAGGCGATCCAAGACCGCACCCGACCCTTCCCCGGAGAGAGCGACGACCATGCGCGCCCCGCACGCCGAGAGGCACCTCATCGACCGGATCGGCTGGCTCCGCGCCGCCGTGCTCGGCGCCAACGACGGCCTCGTCTCGACCGCGAGCCTGATCGTGGGCGTCGCGGCCTCCTCGGCCGGAACCGGCGAGATCCTGGTTGCGGGCTGCGCCGGCCTCGTGGCGGGCGCCATGTCGATGGCGGCGGGCGAGTACGTCTCGGTGAGTTCGCAGGCCGACACCGAGCAAGCCGACCTCGCCCGCGAGCGCCGGGAACTCGCCGACGATCCCGCGGCGGAACGGGAGGAGTTGGCCGGCATCTACGTCGCGCGCGGCCTCGACCATGCGCTCGCCCTGCAGGTCGCCGACCAGCTCATGGCCCGGGACGCGCTCGGCGCCCACGCCCGGGACGAGCTCGGGATCTCGGAGATCACGGCGGCGCGCCCGGTCCAGGCGGCGCTCACCTCGGCCGCCACCTTCTCGGCTGGGGCCGCCCTGCCGCTGGCCGTGGCGGCGCTCACGCGCGCCGACCTCGCGGTCTACACGGTCTCGACGGCCTCGCTGGTCTTCCTCGCGATCCTCGGGGCTCTCGGCGCGCGGGCCGGCGGCGCGGGTGTCGCCCGGGCGACGGCGCGGGTGGCCTTCTGGGGGGCGCTCGCCATGGCGGTCACCGCCGGCATCGGGGGGCTCGTCGGCAAGGCGGTGTGATACGGGATCCGGTTGAAGCGTTCGGTTTTGCGGATCCTCTCAGGATGCAGCTTGGGTCCCCTCTCCCATAGGGGAGGGCGATCGCATATGCCGAGCGAGCCTAGCCCCGGTCAGGCGTGGGTCCCCTCTCCCATAGGGAGAGGGACAGGGTGAGGGGTATGAGGCGTCCGAACAGGGCTCGACCTGAACGCGCGTCGATGGCGTGCTCCGTCCTGAGGCGTCATACCCCTCACCCCAACCCTCTCCCTATGGGAGAGGGGGCGCGGCGCGGTTCCAGTGGCGATCTCGGAGACGACCCACGCCATATGCGATCGCCCTGCCCTATGGGAGAGGGGGCACGGCGCAGTTCACCTCACGCGGCCGAACCCATCGACCGGCGACTGTATGAGACTCGCCCAGGATCGCGGGCGCATCCGCGGCAGGGATCCACAAAAGATCCAGGCCGCCGGGCGAGAATCTAGGGGGCGGGGGCGACCCCGCGATAGCCGGGCGTCCGGGCGACCTGGGCCTTCACCGCGGCGATCAGCGCGTCGAGGGCCGGCGCGTCGAGCGAGCGGCTGGCGGCGAGATAGTAGGTCTCCCAGCCCACCGACAGGAAGAACAGGCCGAGCCTCTCGGCCGCCGCGCGCACGCCCAGGCCCGCATCGGCCGCACCGCAGGCGATGGTCGCGGCCACCGCCTGATGGGTGAACTCCTCGACGCCGTAGCCCCGGATCGCGCCCGGGGACAGCCCGGCCTCGTCCAGCAGGCGATCGAACCATTGCCGCGTGCCCGAGCCCTTCTGGCGGTTGACGTAGCGGGCCTCGCCGGCGGCGAGGTCGGCGACCGAGCGGATGCCGAGCGGGTTTCCGGGCGCGAGCAACAGGCCCTGCTCGCGCTCGAACAGCGGGTGCGCCACGAGCCCGGCGCTCGCGTTGACGGCGGAGAACGGCGCGCCCGCCGCCTCCGGCGCCAGGGCCCCGCAATGGAAGCCCGCCGCATCGACCTGCCCGTCGAGGAGGCGCGTCACCGCCGCGTGGCTGCCCATCACCGAGACCTCGATGTCCGCGCGCCCGCTCAGCACCTCGACGAGGAGCGGATCGTGGCTCGCGGCGAGCGCCAGGCCTCCGGCGCCGTCGCCGAGGAGGCTGCGCAGGCGATGCTCGAGGACGCGGGTCTCGCGCCCGAACCCGGCCTCCAGGCCCTCCGCGGCGGCGGAGACGGCCTCGGCCAGCGCGCTGCCGAAGGCGGTCAGCTCCGTGCCGTGGCCGCGGGTCTTGTGCACCAGCGGCCTGCCGAGCGCCGCCTCGTAGGCCTGCAGGCGCGCCCAGGCCGCCCGGTAGGAGAGGCCGAGCGCGTCGGCCAGGCCCTGGACCGAGCGCGCACGCCCGATCGCCTCGAAGACGATCTTCAGGTCCGAGACCGGGATGGCGTTCCGGCCGATCCGCACGGTCCCACCGAGACCGAGCACCACCGACGGGGCTCCCGCGTCTCCGCCCCGCCTCGGTTCCGCACGCTCGTCGGTCTTCTCCACGGCCAGATCTCCCGCGCCGGGCGGGGCCGCATCCGGGCGGGCCTGCCCGAGCCGAACCGCCGTCCCGTGCCCGTCAAGCGGTCGGCCCGCCGCGGACGCCCGCGCCGGGCCATCTCCTAGAGCCCTTCCCGGTCGCGTTGCAATCGGGCCCGGGTCCGAAGCCCGGCTCCGGCGCCGCCCGGTCAGGGGCGCACGGCCGGCGTCTCCAGCGGCAGCGGCGCGGCGCGCGTCGCGAGGTAGAGTTCGAGGGCGACGTAGTCCGGCGCCCCGTACGCGAAGGGCTCGGCCCGCATCCCGGTGAGGCAGTTGCGCAGGCGCCGCTGCAGCGAGCCCATCCCCTGCCATTCGAGGCGGTAGAGCGGGTAGCCGGTCGGCTGCCCCTGCGGGATCACGGCCGCGCCGAGGCGGCGGCCCCAGTGGTCGTCGTGGCAGATCGCGCAGGAGAGGCCGAGCTGGCCCTGGCGCGCCTCGAACAGCGCGCGGCCCTCGGCCCGCGCGGCGCCGAGCCGGGGATCGTCGGGCGGGGCGATCGGCATCCCGCGGGACTGGGCGGCGACGAAGGCCGTCAGCGCCAGCAGGTCGGGGCTCTCGTAGGCGAGGGGATCCGCGCCCTGGTGCGTGCGCCGGCACGCGTTGACCCGGTCCTGAAGATCGATCGGCCGCCCGGTCCGCGCGTCCCAGGCGGGGTAGCGCGCCGCCACGCCGCGCATGCCGACGGCGGCCTCCCCGTGGCAGCCGGCACAGGGCTGCCGGCCGGGGGCCGGCGGCGTCGCCCAGAGCTCGGCCCCGTCCGCGACCGCGAGCATGCCGGGATTGGCGGTCTCGTCCCGCTGCATGGCCTGGATCTCGGGGCCCATCTGGTCGAAGCCGGAGCGCCGGTCGGCCGGCGCGATCGGCTCGGCACCGGCCGGAGCGCCGACGAGCAGCAGCGCCAGGACCGCGGCCGGCGGCGGGAGGCCAGGGCGGCGCGGCACGGCGGGGCTCAGGCCACCGCGATCGGCGCGGACTCGGTCTGGTCGAAGCCGTCGTCGCCGCGCCACGTGAAGGTGAAGCGCCCGCTCGCCGTCGCGACCCAGGTGAAGGTGAGGTAGGGGTTGGCCGCCGAGGCCGGGAACAGCTCGGCCCGGAAGATCTCCTCGCCCTCGAAGCGGCAGACGAACTCCGTGACGATGTTGCGCGGCAGGATGCGGCCGTCCGCGCCGGGGCGGAAGCCCGTCTCCATCGGGTGCGAGATCAGCGTCTTGATCGTGATCACGTCGCCGGCCCTGGCGGTCTTGGGCAGGTTGATCAGGGTGCGGGCCATGCGGGGTCAGCCCTCCAGGCAGGCGGCGAGCGTGACGATCGCGTCGGCACTCGCCGACCAGTAGGTGCCGTCGCTCATCTCGGCGATCGCGGTGATGCGCTGCGTGTCGGCGAGCCGGATGCGCGTCGCGACCTGGGCGCGGCCGGCGCCGGGCCGCAGATGGAGCGTGACGACGTTGGGCTGCGGGTTCCGCTCGTTGAACACGCCGATGCGGCGGACATGGTCCGCCTGCGTCATCGGGCTCTCGACGGAGATGGAGAGCGGCACCGTGTTGCCGTTCTCCACGAGCGGCGGCAGGTCGAGGCTGACGCGGCCCGGCCGGATCGGGTTGTCGCCCGCGAAGCGGCGGATCGCCGATTCGGTCGTCTCGGTGCGCGGCTGCGCCGCCGCGGCCGGCCGCAGGGCGAGCGCCAGCACGCTCCCGGCCGTGCCCGCGAGCACCCGGCGCCGATCGACGGTCCCGCTCCGTCCCGGCTTCATCGTCCTCATGGTCTCCCCTCGGGCTCGCGCAGGGTCGCCAGGAAGGCGACGACGTCCTCGATCTCGCCCGCGCTCAGGATCGGGCGGCCCCGCCACGCCCGGCCCACGCGGGCGAGGCCCGACAGGCTGTAATAGGATGGCATGATGGTGTCCGGGTTCAACGCCCGCCCATCCACGAGCCGCAGGCGCAGCTGCGCCGGGCTCCGGCGGGCGCCGACGCCCGCGAGATCCGGGGCGAGGTTGCCCTGGAAGCGCTCCTCCGGGAAGGGCCCGGCATGGCAGAGCAGGCAGAGCCCGCGGGTGCGGTCGGCCACGATGGCCCGGCCGCGGGCCGGGTCGCCGGCCAAGCCCGCCAGGGGCTCGGGGATCGCGTCGCCGACGACCGCGTAGGGGACCAGGCCCTCCTCGGCCCGCGCCGGGCCGAGCGCGAAGGCCAGCACGGCCGGGAGGAGGGCGGCCCGGCGGCCCCGCCTCACCCGAACACCTCCCGGGTGATCGTCCGGTACCAGCTCTCGCCGTAGGCCGCCTCCTGGCGGCGCACCGCGTCCGGGGCGTCGAGGGGGCTGATCCCGCCCGCGCCCGGCACGTCCGCGAGCTGCCCGTCGGTCGGGCGGAACACGCCCGCGATCGAGATGCCGTCGTCGGGCGCCACGAGGCTGTAGCAGGTGTTGATGAGGCGCGGGGTCTCCGGCTCGCGGCCGGCCAGCAGGTCGATCACCGCCTGCGCGCAGACCTTGCCCTGCGCGTTGGCCGAGAAGGCCGATTTCGGCATCGCCCCGGCGATGGCCGCGTCGCCGATCACGTGGACGCCCGGCACGAGGCGGGACTCGAAGCTCACCGGGTCGATCGGGCACCAGCCGCTGCGGTCGGCGCAACCCGCCTGCGCGGCGATGCGGCCCGCGCGCTGGGGCGGGATGATGCAGGCGACGTCCGCCTTGATCTCGGCGAAGTCGGTGCGCACGACCATCGCCGCCGGATCGACCTCGCTGACCTGCCCGCCTCCGGCGAGCGGCACGACTTCGAGCACGTCCCGGTAGAGTTTGGCCCAGGCCGCCTCGAACAGCTTCTGCTTGGAGAAGGTGTCCTTGGCGTCGAGCAGGATGAGCTTGGCGCGCGGCTTCCGGGCCTTGAGGAAATGCGCGATCAGGCTGGCACGCTCGTAGGGGCCGGGCGGGCAGCGATAGGGGTTGGCGGGCGCCGAGAGCACCACCGTGCCGCCTTCCGGCATGGCGGCGAGTTGGCGGGCGAGCAGCACGGTCTGCGCGCCGGCCTTCCAGGCGTGCGGCATGGCCTCGGCGGCCGCCGCATCGTAGCCCGGCACGGCATCGAACCGGAGCTCGATGCCCGGCGACAGGATCAGGCGGTCGTAGGGTAGGGCGGTCCCGTCGCCGAGGCCCACGCGGCGCGCGCGCGCATCGACCGCGCGCGCCGTACCGTGCACGAAGGTGAGCCCGGCGCGGCCGAGCGCGTCGTACCCGAGCGTCTGCGCCTCGATCCCGCGCAGGCCCGCGACGACCTCGTTGCTGCGCGGGCAGGCGACGTAGTTCGGCGACGCCTCCACGAGGGTCGTGTCGACGCCGCCCGCCGCCAGCCAGCGCGCCGCCGTGGCGCCGCCGAACCCGGCGCCGACGACCACGACGCGGGGACGCGTGCCGCCGAGGGCCGGGCAGGCGAGCGTCGCGGCGGCAGCCCCGCCGAGGAGGGCGCGGCGTGTCGGCCCGTGCGGCATCGCGCGCATCAGTGCGATCCTCGGGCCGCGAACCAGGCGGCGATGGCCCGGCTCTCGTCCGCGTCGAACCCCCGGGCGATGCGGTTCATGATGGTGGCCGGCCGCTCGCCCGACCGGAAGGCTGCGAGCGCCCCCACGATCTCGGCCTCGCTCCGTCCCTCGAGCGCGCCCATCGCGGCGCCTTGCGCGTGGCAGCCGGTGCAGGAGGAAGCCCCGGGCGGCGGGCGCAGCTCCGCCGCGTCCGCCGCGCGCGCGGCCGTCCCGCAGGCGAGCGCGAGGGCGAGCAGGAACGGGCTGTACCGTCTCGACATCACCGCCGCTTTCCCGGACGCCCGGAGCGCCAGCGGAGGGTGATCCGGGACCCAGCCGATGCAAGTCGCGAAGCGTCCTGATTCTGCACCGGTGCTGGAGATCGAGCCGCTTCGCGGCACGTCATCGTCTGGATCCCGGATCACCTTCCACTCCGTTCCAGGCGTCCGGGAAAAGGCCGCGCGTCGTCCGTCGGATTCGGCGCGGCCGGTCGTGACCTCATGCCCGGCGCAGGTCCGTGTCCTTCAGCGGCAAGTGCCGCACGCGCATGCCGGTCGCGGCGAAGACCGCGTTGAGCACCGCCGGGGCCGCCACCGCGATGGTCGGCTCGCCGACGCCGCCCCAGAAGCCGCCGGAGGGCATCAGGATGGTCTCGACCGCCGGCATCGCGTCCATCCGCATCACCGGATAGCTGTCGAAGTTCGTCTGCTCGATGCGCCCGTCCTTCACCGTGCAGGCGCCGTAGAGCGCCGCCGAGAGGCCGTACACGAAGGAGCCCGCCACCTGTGCGTCGATCTGCTGCGGGTTGACCGCGTGGCCCGGGTCGGTCGCCGCGACGATGCGGTGGATCTTCAGCTCGCCCGCGTCCGAGACCGAGACCTCGGCCGCGCCCGCCACGTAGCTGCCGAAGCCCATCGTCTGGCAGATGCCGCGGAACACTCCCTCCGGCGGCTTGCGGTCCCAGCCGATCCTCTCCGCCACCGCCTCCAGCACGGCGCGGTGCTTCGGGTGGTTGCCCATCAGCTTCAGCCGGAAGGCCAGCGGATCCTGGCCCGTCGCGTGGGCCAGCTCGTCCATGAAGCATTCGAGGTAGATGGCGTTCGGGTTCAGGTTCACGCCCCGCCAGAAGCCCGGCAGGATGTGCGGGTTGCGCATGGCGTGATCGACGAGGATGTTCGGGATCGTGTAGCCGATCGCCGCCTCCGGGCCGCCCGGGTTCAGCCCCTGGAAGGTGACGGGATCGCGCCCCTCGACCATGCGCTGGGGCGCGACCGAGGCCAGGATCGACTGGCCGGAGATGCGCATGTGCAGGCCGGTGAGGTTGCCCTCCGTGTCCAGCGCGGCGCGCATGCGGCACTGCGTGACCGGGTGGTACCGGCCGTGCGTCATGTCCTCCTCGCGGGTCCAGATCAGCTTGACCGGCGTGCCGGGCATCTCCCGGGCGATCAGCACCGCCTGCCGCACCCAGTCGTGCGTGGCGCCCCGGCGACCGAAGCCGCCGCCGAGATGGATCTTGTAGACCTCGCAGGACGTGGCCGGCAGGCCGGCTGCGTCGGCGGTCGCGGCGAGCGCCGCCTCGCCGTTCTGGGTCGGGGTCCAGACCTCGCAGCGCTCCGGCGTCCAGAGCGCGGTGGCGTTCATCGGCTCCATCGTGGCGTGGTTCTGGAACGGCACGCCGTAGACGGCCTCCACCACCTTGGCGGCGCCCTTCAGCGCGCCCGCCACGTCGCCGGCCCGGTTGCCGACGAAGGCCTGCTCGGCGTCGAGGCCCTCGCGCAGGGTCGCGGCGATGCTCTCGCTCGAAACCTTGGCGTTCGGGCCCTCGTCCCAGACGATCGGCAGCGCGTCGAGCGCGGTCTTGGCGCGCCAGAACGTGTCAGCCACCACCGCGACCGCGCTGTCGCCGACCTGCACGACGCGCTTGACGCCCGGCATGCCCGTCACGGCCGCCGCCTCGAAGCTCTTCACGCCGCCCCCGGTCACCGGGCAGTCGCGGATCGCCGCGTTGAGGAGGCCCGGGAGCTTCAGGTCGATCCCGTAGACCTGGCTGCCGTCGAGCTTCGGCAGCGTGTCGAGCCGCTTCAGCGGCTTGCCCGCGATGGTCCAGTCCCGCGGGTCCTTCAGCGCCACGTCCTTCGGCGGCTCGATCGTCGCGGCCTCGCCCGCCACCGCGCCGTAGGTGGTGCTGCGGCCGGAGGCGGCATGCGTGATCGTGCCCCGCTCCGTGCGGCACTCGGCGGCCGGGACGCCCCAGCCTTTCGCCGCGGCCGCCACCAGCATGGCGCGGGCGGCGGCGCCCCCCTTGCGCACGTACTCGTGCGAATCGCGGATGCCGCGGCTGCCGCCGGTCGAGTAGTCGCCCCAGACGCGCTTGCGCGCGAGGTTCTGGCCCGGGCTCGGATACTCGGTGGTGACGCGGGCCCAGTCGCAGTCGAGCTCCTCGGCGACGAGCTGGGCGAGGCCGGTGAGCGTGCCCTGGCCCATCTCCGAGCGGGCGACGCGGATCACCACCGTCTCGTCGGGCTTGACCACCACCCAGGCGTTCACCTCCGGCGCGGCGGGCGCCCCGTCGCGGGTCGCGGCCCGCGCCAGGAACGGGATGTGGAAGCCGAGGCTGAAGATCCCGGCGCCGGCCAGCAGGGCGCGGCGGGAGGGGCGGGGGGCCCGCGAAGGGGCCTTCCGGTCGATGCGCATCGCTTCTCCCCTCAGCCGGACTGGCCGCGCTCGGCGGCGAGCTTGATGCCCGCGAGCACGCGGTTGTAGGTGCCGCAGCGGCAGATGTTGGTGATCTCGGCCCGGATCTGCTCCTCGCTCGGGCGCGGGGTCTGCGCCAGCAGGGCCGCCGAGGCCATGATCATCCCGGGCTGGCAGAAGCCGCATTGCGGCACGTCGAGTTCGGCCCAGGCCTGCTGGACCGGATGGTCCATCCCCGGCGCGAGCCCCTCGATCGTCACGATCTTCTGCCCCGGCTCGATGGCCGAGAGCGGCAGCGAGCAGGCCCGCACCGCCGCGCCGTCGACGTGCACCGTGCAGGCGCCGCACTGGGCGATGCCGCAGCCGTATTTGGTGCCGGTCAGCCCGATCTGCTCGCGGATCACCCAGAGGAGCGGGGTGTCGGGCTCGGCATCGACTTCGCGCACGACGCCGTTGACGGTGAGACGCGCCATCGAACCCCTCTCTCTGGAACAGGCGTAATGTATACCGTATCGCCACACGAGGCCGCATCTCAAGGGGCGACACCGGGCGATCGCGGGGCACATCCGCGCAGAGGCCGATGCTCCGCGGGGCGGGGGCACTCGCGCGCACGAACGTCCGCCCGAGGCACGGCCGAGCTGCGAGGATGGGGTGAAGGGTTCCGGAACGATGGAGAAGCGCCCGCCCATGCACGCGCTGCCGGCCGCCGTCCTGCGGGCGGAGCCAACCGTCTGGCTCAACCCGCACCGGCGCCCCAGCGCGGCGGTCCTGCCCGGCCTCGCCCTCACCGAGGCCGACCTGCGGGACGCGGAGGCGCGCTGGCACCGCTTCGCGCCGCTGCTCGCCCGGCTCTTCGCGGGGCTCGCGGACGGGCGGATCGATTCGGCCCTCGCGCCGCTCGCGCCCGATGTCGCCGCCCGCGTGCTCGGCGGCGCGCCGGGCACGGTCTGGGTCAAGGCGGACCACGACCTGCCGGTCACCGGCTGCATCAAGGCGCGCGGGGGCGTCTACGAGGTGCTGGCCTACGCCGAGCGGCTCGCCGAAGAGGCGGGTCTGCTGACGGATGGGGCGTCCTACGCGGCCTTCGCCACGGGCCCCTTCCGCGACCTCTTCGCCCGGCACACCGTCGCGGTCGGCAGCACGGGCAACCTCGGCTTCAGCGTCGGCGTGACGGCGCGGGCGCTCGGCTTCGCGGTCGAGGTGCACATGTCGCACGACGCGAAGGCGTGGAAGAAGCAGCGCCTGCGCGCGCTCGGCGCGCGGGTCGTCGAGCATGCGGGCGATTACGGCCGCGCGGTCTCGGCGGCGCGGAGCGCCTTCCGCGACCGCGGCGACGCCCATTTCGTCGATGACGAGAACTCTCTCGCCCTGTTCCTCGGCTACGCCGCGGCGGCACGCGACCTGGCGCGCCAGCTCGGGCAGGCCGGGATCGCGGTCGATGCGGAGCATCCCCTGTTCGTCTACCTGCCCTGCGGCGTGGGCGGGGCGCCGGGCGGCGTGGCCTTCGGGCTGAAACTCCTGTTCGGCGACGCGGTGCGGCCGGTCTTCGTCGAGCCGGTGGCCGCGCCCTGCATGCTGGTGCAGCTCGCCGCAGGGCTCGAGCGGCCCGTCAGCGTCTACGACGTCGGCCTCGACAACCGCACCGCGGCCGACGGCCTGGCCGTGGCGGGCGCCTCCATGCTGGTGGCGCGGACCGTCGGCGCGCTCGTCGAGGCGATCGTGACGGTGACCGACGACGCGCTCTTCGCCTGGGTGAAGGATCTCTGGGACCGGGCGGGGCTGCGCCTCGAACCCTCCGCGGCCGCGGGCTTCGCCGCCGTCGGCCCGTTCGTCGCCGAGGCGGACGGAAGGGACCGGACCCGCGCCACGCACGTGGTCTGGACGACGGGCGGCGCCCACCTGCCGGACGCCGAGTTCGCGGCCGCGCTGGCGCGCGGCTAACGCGCTAGCGCGCGGCTGACGCGCGGCGGGCGCCGCCCGGGCGCCCGCCGCCACCCCGGATCCGCGCCGCGACGCTGTCAGGCGGCGAGCTTGACGGCGTGCTTGCTCTCGATCGTGCGCCGGATCAGGCGGCGGGTCCGCTCGGTGAAGGCCAGCTTGTCCGCGAGGCAGCTTTCCAAGAGGACGCCGACGCCGAAATGGCCGCTCACGTCGGCCATGGCCACGAGGGCCACGTATTCGGCGATGCGCAGGTGCATCAGGTGGTTCGCCTTGACCAGGATGAACAGGGCCTTGGCCGCCGGGGCCTGGATCTCGGCCAGCTCGCGCCGGAAATCCTCGAGGAAGACTTCCTGCAACCGCCCGTTGACCGTGAGCGGCTTCTCGCCGATCAGCTCGAAGCAGCGGTCGAGCGACTTGATCGTCTTGTCCTGGATGAAGGCGCGGGACTGCAGGGCCTCTTGGATGGCCGGATCGTGCGCGACCTGGCCCAGCTCCTCGTAGATCTTCGTCGCGCGTTCCGCGTGATGCCGCGCATCGCTCAGCATGCGCACGAAAAGCTCCCTCGGTGTCTTGACCGGCATGGCCGTCTCCTCACGCTGTGTCGTTTCGGACGAAGGCATCCCTCGAATGCCGAGACCGCTTCGCGCCCTCGGCCCGTTCCCTGGCCGGACCGGAGGCGGCCTGCCGTCGGCCGCCGCGATGCGCGGACTGCGCCGCACACCGTGACGCCGCGATCGATGCCGCAGCGAAGCGGAGGGTGGATTATGCGTCCGGGACGATCCCCTGCTTGATCGGGCGAGACATCGGCCGCGGCGGGGGCCGTGCGCCCCGCGACCGGGCCGCGCGTCCCCACGGATCAAGCGGGGTCGGCAGCTCGGCGCTACCGTGCGGCCGACGGCTTGCGAGCGGGCAGGGGACCTCCGAGAGGGCAGGCGGCCTCGCGCCTCGCTCGGGACGCGGTCCTGGTCCTGTCGTGTCGGCAGGTCCTCCTCTTCCAGCCCGGAGACACCCTCATGAGAACATTGCGGATCGCGTCTTTGGCCTGCGCCGCCCTGCTCGTGAGCGGCGCGATGGCCGAAGCGCGCGGCTTCTATGGCGGGACAGGCTTCCGCGCCGGCGGCGTCCGGGGCGGCGGCATCCACGGCTACCGCGGCGCGGTAGCCGGGGGCTATCGGGGCCGCTACGGCGGGGTCGGCCGCTATGGCGGGGTCGGTCGCTACGGGGCGGTCGGTCGCTACGGGGCGGTCGGCCGCTACGGCCGATACGGTTACGGATACGGCGTGCGTCCCTACGGCTACGGCCTGGGCGCGGCCGCCGTCGGGGCCGCGGCCGCTGCCGGCTACGGCGCCACCTACGGACGCTGCGGGCCCTACGCCACCTACGATGCCTATGCGGGTATCTGCCGCGCGTACTGACACCCCGCGGACGCGCCTGCGACAGGGCCGAGGCGTGAAGGCCCCGGCCCCCGATCATCCGGCCTGAGCCGGCGGTCCGAGCGGCCCGCCCGGCCGACGGGCCACAGAACGGGTTCGGTCACGCCATGGCCCTCCGGAACGTCGCACCCCTCCTCCTCGCAACCTGCCTCTGCGCGCCCGCGCTGGCGCAGCCGTCCGGCCTGCAGCAGCCCGCGGCGCTGATCCACGGCAATTACTGCGGCGTCGGCAACAACGCGCCGTGGCCGCCCGTCGACGCCCTCGACGCCGCCTGCGCCCGCCACGACGCCTGCACGCCCACCGGCGCCCTGCCGTCCCGGGCCTGCAACCTGCGGCTCGCGTGGGAGACGGACCGCATCTCCCGCGATCCGCGGCAACCGGACGACGTCCGGGCGCTGGCGGGCTTCATCGCCGCCGGGGCCGCCCTCCTGCCCTTCGACCCGAACATGCCGGCGGCGGTCCGGATCCCGGCCGCAGGGCCGGTCCCGGTACGCTACGGCGCGCCCGCGGCCCCGTCCTATCGGCCGGTCCATCGCGCCTACTAGGGTGCGTCCCCGGCGGCGGGAGCCGCGCCCGGCCGCTCGGGCGGGCGCGGCTCGCACGCGGGGACATGCGGGGCGGCCGGCGCGCTCAGCGCCGGAAGCCGCCCCTGTAGCCGCCGGCCCGCCCCGCGTGGACGGCCCGGCCGCCATAGACCCGGCCGCCGCGGTAGACGGCGCCACCCCGGTAGACGCCGCCCCGGTACACGGCGCCGCCCCGATATCCGTACCGGGCGCCCCCGCGGTATCCGTAGACCGCCCCGCCCCGGGGACCGTAGACGCCCGGCGCGACGTAGGCGTTCGGGCGGCAGGCGCCGTAGGGGCCCCGGTGGAAGCCGGGCCCGCACCCGCCGGCCGCCTGTGCCGCCGGAATGCCGAGTCCGCCCGCGTCGGGGCTATTCAGGCCGATGAGCGCGGCCAGCGTGAGGGCTGCGAGCGGGATCACCCGTATCGTCGTCATTGGGACCTCCTCGTTCTCTCCGTCGCGGTGACGTCGTTCGACGATCCTCGACCGGATCCGGGTGCCGCCGCCTCCGGGGGGCGGCTCGCCTCTCTCCAGACGCTCGGCGTCGTGCCGGACCAGCGTCGGAACGCGTGCGTGAAGGCGGCCGCCTCGGAGAATCCCAGGCAGGCCGAGATCTGCGCCAGCGACATGTTGGTGTCGGCCAGGAGCTGCTTGGCGGTCTCGAACCGGATCTGCGCGGAGACCGAGCGGAAGCTCGTGCCCTCGGCCCTCAGGCGGCGGCTGAGGGTGCGCCGATGCACCGCGAGATGCCGGGCGACGGCCTTGCCGGACCACGGGTTCGGGATGAACTCCGCGCGGAGCAGCCGCCGCAGCTGCTGCGAGACCGGGAGCGGGGCCGCGGCCTCCCGGATGCGCGGCTCCGCCATCCGCCGGGCGATCCGGTCCGCGCCCGCGACCGGCTGCGCCAGGAGGCGCGCCGGGAAGGCGAGGGCCGCCCATTCCTGGTCGAACCGGACGGGTGCGCGGAAGAAGTGCCAGTAGGCGTCCGTCTGGTCCGGCGGCGCCCGCGGCAGCAGGAGCTCCGAGGGCGACCAGCGGGGGCCGCACAGCACGCGCACGACGTTGACGACCGTGGCGAGCGCCCCCTCCGCCTGGAGGCCGACCGCCGTCGCGCCGGGCTCGCAGGGAAAATAGTGGAGCAGCGCCAGGTCGGCCTCGACGCAGAGCCTGACCGCGAAGCCGCATGACCAGGCCCAGGGCCGAGTCTCCAGCACGTGCAGCGCCTCGCCGACCGTGTCCGCGTTCCGGACCAGTCCCCTGCTCGGGCCGAGTTCGGCGAGCCCGATGCGCTGTCCCACGAGCAGGCCGAGATGGCCGCATCGGATGCGGCGCGCGCCCAGCTGGAGCAATCGTCCGAGCAGGGCGCTCGGGATCGGTGGCCCGTCGTCCCGGACCGTTGCGGGGTCGAGGCCCGCCTCGCGGAGCAGGCGAGCGGGATCCGCGCCGTGGTCCGAGAGCACCGCACAGGTCGCGCCCGGGACGCCGCGGAGGCCACCGACGCCGCCGCGGCCGGTGAGAGGCTGGACCGCCTCGCGCAGCCGGAACGCGCCGAGGAGATCCCGACTGTCTTCGCGCGCCGGGGCAAGTCGATCGACCATTATAGAAGTCCCATTCCGCGTGCGGGCCGGGCGACTTCAGGGGACCTGCGGGATCTCTACATTGCGATGGATCAATGTCCAACCGCACATGGAGCGAGCAGCTTGCCTCTGGATTATAGATCCTACATTTGATCGAAGCAGATCGACGAGCACGACTTCGCTTGCACCGGGCCCGTCGCCCCGTCTCCGACGCGCGGAAGGGCCCTCGGCCTGCCCATCGCCTCATGCGGCCTCCGGTCGATGGGTTCGGCCGCATGCGGTGAACCGCGCCGCGCCCCCTCTCCCATAGGGAGAGGGTTGGGGTGAGGGGTATGACCTGACAGGACTGAGCACGCCATCGACGCGCGTTCAGGCCCCCGCCTCTTTCGGAAGCCTCATACGCCTCACCCTGTCCCTCTCCCTATGGGAGAGGGGACCCGCGCTTCGTTCCGGGACGATGCGCTAGACCGAACCCATCAACCGGAAACGGTATCAGAACATCCACCGGAAGGCGCGCCGGATGCGGGCGCGACCCATCCGGCCGTCGTGCAGGTGGCGGCGGAAGAGCGTCTGCAGGGCGGATGCCGCGAGGTCGTACTCGGCCCCGCATTGCGCGGCGCGCCCCCTGGGCAGGGTGCCGTCGTCCACGAGGTAGCCGAAGGTCCCGCGGTCGGCGCCGTAGGCGAGGCAGAGCAGGTTGTAGAGGCGCTGGGCGGTCAGGCTGTGGTCGTCGGCGAGCGTCTCCCGATCGGGCGTCTCCTCGGCGGCCTGGCTGCGCATGAGCTGGGCTATGCCGTCGATCGCGTGCCGAGCCTGCCCGGGCGGCAGTTCGAGCAGGACGAGGGCCGCGAACTGGTCGGCCGCGTCCTCCTCCCGGCCGAGCACCGGCACGGCGAGGAGATCGTAGAGGGCATGCCCGAGTTCGTGGAGGAAGACCTGCGCCACGGGGCCGAAGATCGCGCCGTGCCGGGGCGCCCCGGACGCGGACGCGCTCCTGGCGGCGGTCTCCCGCACCTCCCGGACATATTCGTAGCAGACCGTGATGGTCCGGTTCTCGGGCGCGTACCACGCATCGGGCTCGCCGCCGCAGGCCGACAGGCGCAGCGTCAGGGCGTAGGGCAGGCGCACCCCCCTGACGATCGTCCGCAGGCCTTCCAGCACGCGGCGCGCCTTGAGGTCACGGTAGATCGCGCGCGTCTCAGCCTGCGCGGGGCGCTGATAGGCGATGCGGATCGCCGCGCCCCCGGGGCGGGCCGCCCAGGCCGGGAGGGCGGCGGCGAGGGCCAAGCCTGCCGCAAGGCCGAGAGCCCACCGCATCCGGCGGCCTCCGGACCCCGGGTCTCAGTGGGACAGGACGCGCACGACCCGGCGCGAATCGAGATCCACCACCACGGCCTTGTCGTCGGGCGAGATGAAGTAGCCGTAGTAGCCCGACGGATCGAGGCTCGGCACCGACTGGTTGCGGAAGAGGCCCATCTCGATCCAGTCCGGGACGGGGCTGCCGATCCCGACCCGGCGGCCGAACCCGTTCGCGGCGGTGTAGCGCGGCCCCACCTCGAACAGGGTCGCCACGGCGACCGGGGTACCTCCGACCTCGATCTCGCCGGTCGTCGGTCCGCGCGGGTTCACCTGCACGACGAGCGGCTGCGCCCGGACCGACAGGCAGCACAGGGCCGCGATCGCGCCGAGGGCGATCCGGGACATGTTCCGAGATCCAGTCGTCATGAGAGCCTCCGACCTGCGGCCTCCGCGTCGGACGGAGACGCGTGGCCTGGAGGAGGATAGGTCCGCTCCGGACGCGCGCTTGATCGAATGCGCCCTCGGCCGGTCCCGCTTCTTTCAGGACGGCCCTTCCGGCGCGAGCCGTCCGGCGCGAGCCGTCCGGCGCGAGCCGTCCGGCGCGAGCCGTCCGGCGCGAGCCGTCCGGCGCGAGCCGTCCGGCTCGCCCGGCCACGGACGACCGCCGGGTCGGGCTCGCCGGATCCCCTAGGCCGGCAGGACCACGACCTTCGTCTTCACCGGGGTCCGCGCGTAGAGGTGGATCATGTCCTGGCTGAGCAATCCGACGCAGCCGCTGGTGATGCCGCTGCCGATCGATTCGGGCTCGCTGCTGGCGTAGATCGTGTAGAGCGTGTAGGCGCCGTTCTGGTAGAGATGCAGCGTGCGGGCGCCGAGCGGGTTGTCGAGGCCGCCCGGCATGCCGCGGGCGTACTTGGCGGCCTCGGGCTGACGCCGGATCATCTCCTTGGGCGGTGTCCAGGTGGCCCATTCGGACTTGCGGCCGACATAGGCGTCGCCGCTCCACAGGAACCCGTCGCGGCCGACGTTGGCGCCGTACCGGGTAGCGGATCCGTCACCCTCGATGCGGTAGACGTAGAAGTTGCGCGGATCGACGACGATCGTCCCCGGCGCTTCCTTCGATTCGTACCGAACCGTCCGGCGATAGTACTTCGGATCGACCTTGCGGACATCGACCGCCGGGATCGGGAACTTCTCGTCCGGCATCGGTCCGTAGATCCGGGTCGCCTCGGCGAGGATCACGCCGTCGGTGGTCGCGCAGCCGCCCAACCCCAAGGCGCCGAGACCGGCGGCCGAGCCGAACAGAAACGAGCGGCGGTCGAGACGCCTCGCCCGAGCCCCGGGCGAGGCGGTCCCGTCCATCGCGCCGACCTCGGCATTCCCGTCATCCGCCATCGTGATCCCGAACGTTCCCCGGCCGGCAGCGCGCGCCGCGGCGCACGCCCGGCGGCCCTGCTGTCAAGCTGAGAGTGCGGCGCCTCGGCGCTCCAGGCAAGTGCGGCACTCGCCGCCGGTCCGCCGGCCGCCCATCCGCACTCGTCCGGGCGCGTCCCGGGCTGCGGGCGCCGTCCGGTCCCGCCGCGGCGGCCCGCCCCTCGGGCCGTGGCCGGCCCCTGTCGGAGGCCGAACCCTTCGGCTGAACCCTGTCCGGAGGACCGTGACCGAAACGGCAGCGCCGGTCGCACGGCACCCTCGCTTATTGCAGTGCACGGCATTTGTGCAGCTGCACATTTTTGCAGTGCAGTAAAAATCGGGTTTGCCGCGCCATTTGGTCGGCTCTATCGATACGTATAGATAGGATTGTCCGACCGATTCTCAGGATGGTGCCATGCTCGACCGCCGCTCCTTTCTGGCCACCTCGTCCTTCGCCCTCGCATCCCTGACGTCGCCGGCCCTGCTGCGAGGCGCGCGGGCCGCGGGTGCCGACCTCGTCGTCGGGGCGCCGCTGCCGATGTCGGGTGCCTTCGCGGCGAACGGGAAGTTCGCCGCGCTCGGCGCGGCCTTCGCCGCCGAGGAGGCCGGCACGGTTCTGGGACGCAAGGTGGTGGCGCGCGACCTCGACACCGAGGGCAAGCCCGCGACCGCGGCCCGGCGGGTGCAGGAGGCGATGGCCGAGGGCGCCCGGCTGTTCGCCGGCGGGATCCTCTCCTCGGAAGCGCTCGTGATGGGCAAGGAGGTGACGAATGGCGGCGGCGTGTTCTTCACCACCGCCGGCGCCGACGAGATCACCGGCAAGGAGTGCAACCGCGGCACCTTCCGCTGGAGCGTGCCCACCCACGGGGCGATCGCCCAGACCGTGCGCCCGCTGATCGAGCGGATGCCGCAGGCCAAGCGCTGGTACACGATCACGCCGCAATACGTCTTCGGCGAGGGGCTGCTCGGCGCCGCCAAGGCGGTCTTCCAGGAGAAGGGCATCGAGCATGTGGGCAACAGCTACCACGCGCTCGCCGAGAAGGAGTTCAGCGGCTACCTGACCAACGCCATCGCGGCCAAGCCCGACGTGCTGCTGATCCTGAGCTTCGGGTCGCAATCCTCCGACACCCTGCGCCAGGCGGTGAGCTTCGGCCTGAAGAAGCGCATGACCATCGTGCTGGCCTGGGCCTCGGGCCTGGAGCAGTTCGAGGCCCTGGGGCCCGACCTGTGCGAGGGCGTCTATTTCGGCGCGCAGTACTGGCACGGCATCGACACACCGTCGAACAAGGCCTTCGTCGCGAAGGTGCGGGCGACGCGCAAGTTCAGCCCGAACTACTCCTTCGCGGGCTCCTACCTGATGACGAAGCTCCTGCTCGACGGCGCCGCGAAGGCCGGATCCGCGGAAGGGCCCGCCGTCACCAAGGCGCTGGAGGGCTTGACCTATGCGGGTCTCACCGGCGACGAGGAGATCCGCGCCGCCGACCATCAGGTCATCAAGAACTATTACCTGCTCAAAGGAAAGCCCAAGTCGCAGATGGCCGACAAGGACGATTTCGTCGAGATCGTCAGCTCCGGCAAGTCGTTCCTCTCGTCCGAGGCCGCCGGCTGCAAGATGAGCTGAGGCGCGCGGCGGATCGGCCCGGCGGCGCGGAGGCTCGCGTGACCTACCTGTTCCAGATCCTCAACGGCATCGGCCTGGGGATGCTCTACTTCCTGCTCGCGGTGGGACTGAGCATCATCTTCGGGCTGCTGCAGTTCGTGAACTTCGCGCACGGCGCCTTCTACATGCTGGGGGCCTACCTCGCCTACACGATGGTCGAGCGGGGGGTGAGCTTCTGGCTCGCCCTGCCGCTCGCCTTCCTGGCCGTCGGCGCGCTCGCCGCCCTGACCGAGGCCGTGCTGCTGCGCCGGATCTACGCCCAGGCGCACACCTTCCACATCCTCGCGACCGTCGGCCTCGCGCTGGCGGTGCAGGAGATCGTGATCATCGTCTGGGGGCCGATCGGCGCGAACCTCGCCCCGCCCGACAGCCTCTCGGGCGTCGTGATCCTGGGCGACTTCATCTACCCCGAGTACCGCCTCTTCGTGATCGCGCTGACCGCGCTGCTGGCCGGAGGATTGTGGTGGCTCCTGGAGGGCACGCGGCTCGGTGCCATCGTGCGCGCCGGCTCGGAATCGCCCGAGACCATGGCGCTCCTCGGCTACGACACGCGGCGCATCAACACCGCCGTGTTCGGGCTCGGGGCCGGGCTCGCGGGCCTCGCCGGGGCGCTCGCCGCGCCGATCCGCGGGGTCGATCCGTTCATGAGCGTCGAGGCGCTCAGCGTCGCCTTCGTGGTCGTGGTGGTCGGCGGCATGGGGAGCTACGCGGGCGCGCTCGCGGCCGGCCTCGCGGTCGGCATCGCCCAGAGCCTGATGGCCACGCTCTGGCCCGAGGGGGCCCGGCTGATGATCTATCTCGGCATGGCGGCGGTCATCGTGACGATGCCGCGCGGATTGTTCGGACGCGCCTGAGGAGACGAGCGATGACCCGCCTCCTCGAACGCCCCATCGTCCATTTCGGGCTCGCCGCGGCGACCGTGCTGGTCCTGCCGCTCGTCCTCCGCTCGGGCACGCTCGCGAGCGAGATCCTGATCTACGGGCTGGCGGCGGCCGCCTGCAACCTGCTCCTCGGCTATACGGGCCTGCTCTCCTTCGGGCAGGGCATCTTCTTCGGGCTGGGCAGCTACGCGGCCGGCCTCATCCTGCTGCGCGCCGGATGGCCCGCCCCGGCGATGCTGCCGGCCGTGGCGCTCGTCGGAGCCGCGACCGCGACCGCGGTCGGCTGGCTCTCGATCCGGCGGCAGGGCGTCTACTTCGTGATGCTGACGCTCGCCTTCTCGCAGCTGTTCTACTTCCTGGCCTACACGCTCGGCGACCTGACCGGCGGCGACAACGGCCTCCTCAACGTGCCGCGCCCCGCGCTCGGCGGGAAGCCGCTCTCGGATCCCTGGGCCTACTACGCCTTCGTCGCCGCGCTCTTCCTCGGGCTGTTCGCCGCGCTCCAGCGGGTGGCGCTCTCGACCTTCGGCCGCACCCTGCTGGCGATCCGGGACAACGAGGCCAGGGCCAGCGCCATCGGCTTCCCGGTCCGCACCTTCAAGGTCGCGGCCTTCGCGATCTCGGGGGCGGTGACGGCGCTCGCGGGCGCCCTGCACGCCATGCTGATCGGCGTCGCCCCGCTATCGAACATCGAGTACCACACCAGCGAGACGCTGCTGATCATGACGATCATCGGCGGGGCCGGAAACCTGTTCGCCTCGGTGCTCGGCGCCGCCTTCTACCTCGTGGCCGGCGACCTCCTCTCGGCGATCTGGCCGCGCTGGCTGCTGCTGCTCGGCGTCCTCCTCGTCGCCGTCGCCCTGTTCATGCAGCGCGGCCTCTGGGGCCTCGTCGAGCGGGCCGCCGCGCTCGTCGCGCGCGAGCCGCCCCCGGAGCCCGCATCCGCGGACGCCACCCTGCCGGAGGAGAGCCGCCCGTGACCGCCGCCTCCAAAGCCGTCGCGTCTGCCATCGAGCCCCCCGTCGAGCCCGCCCTGGCCGCGGACGGGCTCGGCGTGCGCTACGGCAGCTTCGTCGCGCTCAAGGACATCACCCTGCGGGTGCGCCCGAACAGCGTCCACGCGATCATCGGGCCGAACGGGGCGGGCAAGACCACCCTGTTCCACGCCCTCACCGGCCGTGTCCGCGCGGCGAGCGGGCGCATCACGCTCGGGGGCCGCGACATCACCCGCACCCGCGACGACGACCGGGTGCGCCTCGGCCTCGCCCGCTCCTTCCAGGTCACGAGCCTGTTCGCCACCCTGAGCGTGCGCGAGAACCTGCGGCTCGCAGCCCAGGGGCGCACGCCCTGGGCCGCGCTCGCGCCCTGGCGCGCGGTCTCGGAGCGGGACGCCGCCTTCGCCGTCGTGGACGCGCTCCTCGCGCGCCTCGACCTCGCGGGCGTCGCGGGCCGCCCGGCGGGCGAACTCTCGCACGGCCAGCAGCGGCGGCTCGAGGTCGGCATGGCGATGGCGGCCCGGCCCCGGGTGATCCTGCTCGACGAGCCGACCTCCGGCATGGGCACGGACGACATCGGCGCGATGACCGACCTGATCCGCGACCTCGGCCGCGACCACACCGTGCTGTTCATCGAGCACAACATGGGCATCGTGATGAACATCAGCGACACCGTGACGGTGATGCGCGCCGGGCAGGTCCTGGTCGAGGGGCGGCCCGCGGCGGTGCGCGACGACCCGGAGGTGCGCCGGGCCTATCTCGGCAACATGATCACGGGGGACCTGCGATGAGCGCGGGGGCGGCTCTGCGTCTCGACGACGTCCACGGCTTCTACGGCAAGAGCCACATCCTTCAGGGCGTCAGCCTCGAGGTGGGCCCGGGCGAGATCGTCTGCCTGCTCGGCCGCAACGGCGCGGGCAAGACCTCGACCCTGCGCAGCGCCGCCGGCCTCCTGCCGCCGCGGCGGGGCCGCGTGACCTTCGGGGGCGCCGAGATCGCCGGCTGGGCGCCCCACCGCATCGCCCGCGCCGGCCTCGGCCTGGTGCCGGAGAATCGCGGCATCTTCGGCCTCCTCACGGTCGAGGAGAACCTGCGGATCGCCGTGCGGAAGGGCTCGCCCTGGGCGCTCGCCGACGTCTACCGGATCTTCCCGCGCCTGGAGGAGCGGCGCCGCAACGGCGGCGCGCAGCTCTCCGGCGGCGAGCAGCAGATGCTCGCGATCGCCCGCGCGCTCCTCACCGGCCCCAAGCTCCTGATGCTCGACGAGCCCGTCGAGGGCCTCGCCCCGGTCATCGTCGAGGAGATCGTGGCGCAGATTCGCCTGATCCGGGACGCGGGCGTGCCGATCCTGCTGGTCGAGCAGAACCTCGCCGTCTGCATCAGCCTCGCCGACCGGCACTACATCCTCGAACTCGGCCGGATCGCCTACCACGCCAGCGGGCCGGACTTCGCGCGGGACGAGGCGGCGCGCGACCGCTTCCTCGGCGTGAAGGCCCACTGAGCCCTCTGGCCCGCCCACTCTCGGAAGCCGCCATGCGCATCGTGACCGCTCGCCTGAACCACGAGACGAACACCTTCTCGCCGCTGGCGACGCCGCTCGAAGCCTTCCGGCCCCTCTGGGGCGAGGCGGCCCGCGCGGCGGGCACGGGCAGCGCCACGGCGCTCGGCGCCTTCCTGGCCTTCGCGGAGGCGCGCGGCGCCGGGGTGGCGGTTCCGGTCTCGGCCCACGCCAACCCGAGCGGGCCCGTCGCCGACGCCGCCTTCGAGGCCCTGTCCGGCGCGATCGTGGCGGCGGTCTCCGAGGGGTGCGACGCCATCCTGCTCGACCTCCACGGCGCGATGGTGACGGAGAGCCTGGACGACGGCGAGGGCGAGCTCCTCGCCCGGATCCGCGCGGTCGCGCCGGACGTCCCGCTCGGCGTGGCGCTCGACCTCCACGCCAACGTCACGCCCGGCATGGTCGCGGCCGCGGATGTGATCGTCGGCTTCAAGACCTACCCGCACGTGGACATGGCCGAGACCGGGGCGCACGTCGCCCGTCTCGTCGGCCGCATGCTCGACGCGGGTCTGCGCCCGCACCAGGCTTGGTGCCACCCGCCCCAGCTCGCCCACACCCTGCGGATGGACACCCGCGTGCCGGGACCGATGGCCGACCTCGTGGCCGCCGCGCGCGCCGTCGAGGCGCGGCCCGGCATCCTCGCGGCCACGCTGTTCGGGGGCTTCTCCCTCGCCGACCAGCCGGAGGCCGGCGCGTCCTTCGTCGTCGCGGCCGAGAGCGCCGGGCTGGCGCGGGCCGCGGCGGAGGAACTCGGAGCCGCGCTCTGGGCGCGCCGGGCGGACTTCGTCTACGCGGAGGCGCCGCTCGCGGAATCCCTCGCGGCGGCCCGCGCGGCCGCCGAGGGCCCGGGCGAGGGGCCCGTCCTGCTCCTCGACCACGGCGACAACTGCATGTCGGGCGGCACCTGCGACGTGATGGACGTGCTCGCCGGCTGCCTGGAGGCCGGCCTCGACGGGATCGTCGCCGGGCCGATCTGCGATCCCGACTCCGTGGCCGCCCTGTTCCAGGCCGGGACCGGCGCCGCGGCGGAGATCCGGCTCGGCAACAAGGTGGCGCTGCCGGGCTTCCCGCCCCGGGCACCGCTCGCCCTCGCCGGCCGGGTCGCGGCGCTCGGCGACGGCGGCTACGTCGTCACGGGCCCGACCTATACGGGACAGCGCTTCTCGATGGGCCGCGCCGCCGTGCTCGACACCGGCCGGGCGCGTGTGCTGGTCGTGGAGGAGCCGCACGAGCCCTGGGACCGCGCGATCTTCACGCAGAACGGGCTCGATCCGCGGGCGGCGCGGTTCCTCGTCCTGAAGTCGCGCATGTATTGCCGCCCGGTCTTCGAGCCGATCGCCCGGGCGGTGGTCGAGTGCGCCAGCGCCGGGGTCACCAGCTCCGATTACCGCCTCTTCCCCTTCGCCAAGCTGGCGCGCCCGGCCTACCCGCTCGATCCGGACGCAGCCTGGGGGCCGCGGTGAGCCTCGACGACGACGCGGAGGCGGCACCGCTGCGGCGGATCAAGCTCTCCGATCAGATCGCCGAGGATCTGCGCCGACGCATCGCCCGCGAACGGATGGAACCGGGCCAGCGCCTGCCGAACGAGCGCGCGCTGATGCAGCATTACGGCTGTGCCAAGGGGACGATCCGGGAAGCGCTGAAAGCCCTTGAGGTGCAGGGGCTGGTGACGATGCAGCCCGGCCCCAACGGCGGCGCGGAGATCCGGCCGGTCTCGCTCGATGCCGCGGCCCAGCAGCTGCGCCGCTTCCTGCATTTCCGGCAGCTCGACTTCGCCCAGGTCTACGCCGTGCGGCGCAGCCTCGAAGTCGCGCTGGGCGTCAGCATCGTGGGCCGGATCGACGACGAGGTCCTGCGGCAGCTCGCGAGCAACATCGAGGCCTGCCAGGCGGCGGCCGACGCCGGCGATCGCGCCCGCGGTCGCGTGCTGGAGCTGAAGTTCCACGACATCCTGTGCGACGCCAGCGACAACGCGCTCCTCGCCTTCATGTGCCGGTTCCTGAACAGCCTGCTGCGCGACCTCGTGGAGTTCCGCAGCGCCAGCGCGACGGAGCACGAGGCCTTCGGCGCCCACAACATCGACAGCCATAGCCGGCTCGTCGCCGCCTTCCGGGCGGAGGATGCCGGGGCGGTCGAGGCGGTGATGCACGAGCACATGTGCTGCGCCGAGCATTTCATGCGCCGGCTCGACGCCGCCTTCCACCGCGACCTCCTGAGCGGCGAGCGGACCTAGGCCCCGGGACGGGGCGATCGAGGGCGCGTCCGGCAGGCCGGCGTCGGCGGGTCCGGCGGTCGTGGGGGCGCGGGCCCGCGGTCGCGCGGCGCTGGCGTCGGCCGCCTCGCCCCGAACCCGCCCGACGATCGACCCCGATCACGCCGCGGCGCCGTCCGGGCGACGGGAGGCCGGCATCGGGGCCGATGACGCGAGTCCGTTGCCGAGCAGGAAGCCCGAGACGAGGGCGAGGACGCGCGCGGGATCCTGATCCTGAGGGGCGTGCCCCAGCGCGGGCAGGAGGTGAACCTCCGCATGCGGACAGGCGCGGGCCACGGCATCGATCTGCACTGTCGTGCCGTACCGGTCCCGCTCGCCCTGGATGAGCAGGAGAGGCACGCTCAGGCGCCGCAGGGCCGCCCGGACGTCCCAGCGGCATCGCTCGGGATCGAGCCACGCATCGCTCCAACCCCGGAAGGCGCCGTCCACGTCCGCGTGCTGCGCCGCGAGGCGTCGCCTGAGGCCGCCGGCCTCGAAGGCCGCCCTGGCACGTCGGACGCCCTCGATCGTCGCGGGTTCCACGACGACGTGCGGCGCGATCAGGGCCGCCCCCGAAACGCGCGGGTCGCCCGAGGCGGCCGCGAGGGCGGCGATCGTCGCACCGTCCGAGTGGCCGACGAGGACGGTGCGCCGGAGGCCGGCCGCGTCGAGCACGCGCGGGAGAACCTCCGCCGCCTCGCGCTCGAGATAGTCGAGGGGGCGGGGCAGGGCGACCGGGCTCGATCGTCCGTAGCCCGCGCGGGAATAGGCGAGGACCGGGCATCCCGACGCCTCGGCGAGCGCGTCGGCGAACGGCCACCAGCCATCGGCCGAACCGAGGCCCTCGTGAAGGAGCACGATCGTGGGGGAATGGCCCGGTCGTGGGCCGGAGCGGCGGTACTCGAGACGCTGCGGACCGAGGTCGAGGAAGCCCGCGGCGGGTTCCTCGCAAACCTCGCACGGCCCGGATGCCATCGGCGCTCTCCTGCGTGATCGTGAGGGTCGGGATCGCCGACGGGATCGGCCGGATGCGCTGTCCGGCATCGCGTCCTCACCCGCGCTCGAGGTTGCCCCGCGTCTCCGGCATCATGACCGCGCCGATCAGGTAGGCGACCGTGACCAGCGTCGAGAAGATCGCCAGCACCATCGTGATCTGCCCCGGTCCGTCGGCGGTGAGCGAGACGAGGGTGGGCAGCATGCCCCCCAGCGCGAAGCCGATGTTCCAGCTCAACCCCGTCCCGGTGGCGCGCAGAGCGGTCGGAAAGGTCTCGTTGAGGAAGATCAGCAGCGGGCCGTAGCTCCCGTTCGCCACGAAGGCGAGGAGCATGGCGTAGAGCCCGATCTCGAGGTTGTCCGTGGCGCGTCCGAGCGCCAGGAACAGCACCGGGAAGGCGACGAGCCGCACCGCGCCCATCAGGAGGAAGCAGCGCTTGCGCCCGATATGCTGGCTCAACTCGCCCAGGCCGCAGGCGCCGGCCGCGGCGGCGAGGCTCGCGCCGATCAGCATCATCGAGGCGGTCCCGTTGGGCAGGCCGTTCACGAGCTTCAGCACGGTCGGGAGGTAGCCCACGGTCAGGTAGTAGGCCGAGCCGCCGCCGAAGGAGAGCAGCGAGGCGAGCAGGAAGCTGCGGGCGTGCTCGGCCGAGAACAGGGCCCGCACCGGCGAGACGACCGGCACGGCGTCGGCGCGGCGGGCCGCCTTCGCGGCCTGGAGCTGCCGGAAGATCGGCGATTCCTCGAGGTTGCGGAACAGCACCAGCCCGACCACCGAGGTGAGGAGGCCGGAGAAGAACATCACCCGCCAGCCCCAGGCCGCGAAGGCCTCGCCGGGCGCCAGCAGCGAGACGATCGAGAACACGAGCGAGGCGAGCAGGCCGCCGATCGCCGCGCCGCCGCCCCCGACGGAGCCCGACATCAGGCCGCGCCAGCGCTCGGGCACCGACTCGGTGCCGATCGTGTGCGAGGCCGCGACCACGCCGCCGACGAAGATGCCCTGGATCAGCCGGAAGGCGAGGAAGATCGCGGTGGCGACCCAGCCGATCTGGCCGACGGTCGGCAGGAGGCCGAAGGCGGCCGTCGAGAGGCCGACGCCCATCACCGCCACCATCAGGGCGCGCCGCCGGCCGAAGCGGTCCGCATAGCTGCCGAACAGGGCCGAGCCGAGCGGGCGGATCAGCAGCGTCACCGCGAAGGATGCGTAGGCTCCGGCCAGCGACAGCATCGGCTTGTCGGCCGGGAAGAACAGGGCCCCGACGACCGGCGCCACGTAGAGCAGGATGAACAGGTCGAACAGGTCGAGGCCCCAGCCGAACAACGAGGCGAGCGCCGCGGTCGCGGTCTGGCGCGTGGTCGGCTTCGGCAGGGCCGCGGGTGCGGCCAGCGTCGTGGTGGCGTCCATGTCTCGTCTCCCTCGGGGCTCGCGCGCGAGCCCGCCCCTGTGCCGCCCGCCGGTCTTGATGCCGGCGCGGCGGTCGCGATCCTCGGCTAGCGGCCGGTGAACTGCGGCTGGCGCTTCTCGTGGAAGGCCTCGACGCCCTCGCGGAAGTCGTCCGCCTGGCGCAGGCGGCTGTAGCAGTGGCCCTCGAGTTCGATCGCGATCGCGAGGCTCGAATCCTCGGTGTCGTTGAGGAGCTTCTTGGCGGTGCGCTGGGCGATCGGCGAGAAGGCGCGCAGCTCCTCGACGAGCGCGTCGACCGTCTTCTCGAGGTCCGCGTCGGGGACGCACTCGGTGGCGATGCCCCAGTCGAGCGCCTGCCGTCCCGGGATGCGCTTGGAGCGCATCACGATGTCCTTGGTGCGGGTGATGCCGACGATCTTCTGCAGGCGGGCCGAGCCGCCCGATCCCGGGATCTGGCCGAGCTTCTGCTCGGGGAGCGCGTAGCGGCAGGTCTCGGAGACGATGCGGAAATCGCAGGCGAGCGAGATCTCGAAGCCGACGCCGAAGGTGTAGCCGCGGTTGGCCGCGATCACCGGCTTGGTGCAGCGCGCGGGCGCGGCGATGTTCCAGGCGAGCTTCGAGACGTGCTCGGGCGAGGCCTCCAGGAAGCCCTTGATGTAGCCGCCCGACGAGAAGTGCTCGCCCTCGGCCCTGAGCACGATCACGCGCACCCGCGGATCCTCGTCGAGCGCCTCGAAGGCCTTCCGGATCTCGTCGCGCTGGGGCATCGCGATCACGTTCATCGGCGGCCGGTTCAGGACCACGTCGGCGCGCTCGCGGGCGGGGTCGATCTCGACGCGGAAGCCGTCGAGGTTCGTCAGGCGGGGATCGTCGGTCATCGGCACTCTCGTCTCGGAGGGGGATCGTCTCGGAAGGGGATCGGGTGCGGGTCAGGCGGCGGTCGGCTCGCCGGCGGGCGCCGCCTTGGCCTTGGACTTGGCCTCGGTCTCAGCCCCGGTCTCGGCCTCGTACGCGCCCGCCACGAGCTGGCGGCGCAGGAGCTTGCCGACCGGCGATTTCGGGATCTCGGCCACGAAGACGTAGGCGCGGGGCAGCTTGTGGCTCGGCAGACCGGCGGCGCGGCAATGGGCGTCGAGGGCGGGGCCGTCGGTGCCGTAGCGGCGCTTGACGAAGGCGGTGACGCGCTTGCCCCAGCGCTCGTCGGGCAGGCCGACCACCGCCACCTCGGAGACCGCGGGGTGCAGCGAGAGGCAGCTCTCGATCTCGACCGGCGAGACGTTCTCGCCGCCGGTGATGATCATGTCGTCGACCCGGCCCGTGACGAAGATGTCGCCGTCCGCGTCCGCGAAGCCCGTGTCGCCGGTGAAGTACCAGCCGCCGCGGAACGCCTTCGCGTCCGCCTCGGGGCGCCGCCAGTAGCCCTCGAAGGCCTCGTCGCCGCTGGCGATCACGGCGATCTCGCCCTCCTCGCCGGGAGCGGCGGTCGCCTCCGGGTCGGCGGCGCCGAGCGGCACCACGCGCACCAGGGTGTTGAGGCCGGCCCGGCCCGCGGAGCCGGGCTTCGTGGCGGCGTCCTGGTTGATCGTGAAGGTGTAGACCTCCGACGAGCCGTAATGGTTGACGAAGAGGTCGGGCCGGAACGCCTCGGTGAGCCTCGCGAGCAGGCCGTCGGTCATCGGCGCGCCGGCGAAGCCGAGCTTGCGCACCGAGGCGGTGTCCGTCCCGGCGAAATCCGGGTGGTGCACGAGGTCGTGGTAGAGGGTCGGCACGAGGTAGAGGTTCGTGACCCGCTCGGCCGCGATCAGGCGGAGCGCCCCGGGCACGTCGAAGCGCGGCAGGCAGACGAAGGCCCCGCCGATCAGCGACATGGCGATGAGCGAGCGCACGCCCATCGTGTGGTAGAGCGGCATGACGCCGAGCGTCCGCTCGCCGCGCGCGTAGAGGTTCTGCGCCACATGGGCGAGCGCGGCGGCGCGCTCCGCGCGGTGGCGGCGGGGCACGCCCTTCGGCTTGGCGGTGGTGCCCGAGGTGTAGAGCATCAGCGAGGTGGCCTCCGCGCCGACGCGGGGGCGGGCCGGCTCCGCCCCGGGCCGCGCGAGATCGGCGAAGGAAATCGTCCCCGAGCCCGTGCCCTGGCCGACGGCGATGCGCGGCAGGCTCCGGGCGGCGGCGCTTGCCCGCACGGCGGCGGCCGAGACGGCCTCGTAGGCGAGTGCCCGGGCGTCGGAATTCTCGATCGCGAAATCGATCTCGTCGGGCTTGGCGCGCCAGTTGATCGGCGTCAGCACGAGGCCGGCGAACTGGCAGGCCCAGTGCAGCGTCGCCGCCTCCAGCCGGTTCTGCAGCACGGTGACGAGGTGGTCGCCGGGCTTGAGGCCGAGACGGTCGAGGCCGGCGACCGTGTCGGAGATCCGCGCGTACCAGGCCGCGTAGGTCAGCCGGGTCTCGCCGTCCACGATCGCGAGCGCCCGGGGATCGCGCGAGACGCTCGCGAGGAAGCTGGTGCCGAGGTCAAGCATGGGCCTTCTCCGCGTCGGTCGCCTCTCGGGTCGCGGGCCCGGACGGGTCCTCGCCGCGCAGGATGGCGGCGGCCTCGAGGGCCGCCGCGAGGATCGGGGCATAGCCGGTGCAGCGGCAGAGATGGCCGCCGACGACCTCGGTGAGCTCCGCGCGCCCCGCCCGCGGCCGCAGGCGCAGGTAGGCGTCGAGCGACATCAGGATCCCGGCGGTGCAGAAGCCGCATTGCAGGGCGTGGTGGCGCCGGAAGGCCGCCTGCAGCACGCCGAGGCGTCCGGGCTCGGGAGCCAGCCCCTCGACGGTTCGCAGGTCGCAGCCCTCGACCCCGACCGCCAGCGTCAGGCAGGCGCGGGCCGGCACGCCGTCGATCGCGACCGTGCAGGCGCCGCAGACGCCGTGCTCGCAGCCGACATGCGTCCCGGTGAGCCCGAGCCCGTGGCGGAGCGCGTCGGTGAGCAGCGTGCGCGGCTCGACCTCAACCTCGGCGGGCGCGCCGTTCAGGGTGAAGCGCACGCGGTGGCGCGCGCCGGCGTCTAGCTGCGGCATCGGAGAGAGTCCTGTCGTGCCTCGCTCAGCACGCGGCGACCGAGCTGGCGCACGAGGTCGCGGCGGTAGCGGGCGGTGGCGTGGAGATCCTCGCCCGCGCCGAGGTCCCAGGCGAAGGCGTTGAGGGCGTCGTCGAGGGCGGAGCCGTCGAGGAGCGGGAAGTCCCGCGCGGTCGGCCGGTCGGCGACGCCGCCGACCGCGAGGCGCATGCGCCGGGCGTCCACGACCGCCGCGCAGGCCACGATGGCGAAGTCGCCGTGGCGGCGCCCGACCTCGGCGAAGGCGTAGCCGGTCCCCGCCGCCCGGGTCGGGTAACGGACCGCCTCGATCAGCTCGTCGTCGGCACGCTCCGTGACCATCATGCCGGTGAAGAAGTCCTCGGCGCGCACGCTCCGCCGACGCTTGCGCGCGCGCAGCCGCACCTCGCCCTCCAGCGCCACGAGGCAGAGCGGGATCTCGGCGCTCGGGTCGGCATGGGCGACCGAGCCGCACAGCGTGCCCCGCGCCCGGGTCTGGACATGCCCGACCCAGGGGAGCGCGGCTGCGAGCAGCGGCAGGTCGTCCGCGAGCCCCGGCCGGTCGAGCAGGATCGCCTGGCGCACGCCCGCCGGGATCACGAGGGCGCCGCGCTCCGGCACCGGCTCGCGCAGGGCCTGGATCCGCATCACGTCGACGAGCACGGCGGGCTTCGTGAGCCGCATGTTGAGCATCGGCAGGAGGGACTGGCCGCCCGCCACGATGCGCGCCTCGTCGCCGTGTTGCCTGAGCGCGTCGAGCGCCTGGTCGAGGCTGTCCGCGCGCAGGTAGCCGAAGGGGGCGGGCTTCATCGCGTGATCCCCAGGCGGGCCAGCAGGCGGCGCAGCAGGCCGGGTGCGGCCGCGCCCCCGCCCGCGCGCCGCGCGAGGGCGGCGAAGAAGCCGCCGATGATCACGCGGGCGGCGCCGTCGAGCAGGCGCCCGCCCACCGCGGCAACCTTGCCGCCGACCGCGGCCTCGTAGGCGTAGCCGATCCGCGTGCCCGGCCCCTCGGGCGTCAGGGTGATACGGCCGGAGCCGCCGCCGTTGCCGAGCGCGCCCGTCACCGTGCCGGCGAGCGTCGCCGCGCGCGGGGCGTCGAGGTCGGAGAGCCGGATGTCGGCCTTGTAGCGGCCCTTCACCGGCCCGACGCCGAGGGTGACCTCGGCGGTGAAATGCGTGTCCGAGCGCTTGCGCACGCCGTGCGCGCCCGGGATCACCGAGGCCAGCACCTCGGGATCGAGCAGCATCGCCCAGACGGCCTCGGGCGGCGCCGCGACGAGCGCCGAGCCCTCGCCGCGCATCGTGCGGTCGCCGGGCTTCGATCCCCGAGAGGGCGCGCCCTGCCCGGCGCGCCCGGCGGGCGGTGCCGGCTCGTCGCGGCCGGCGGCGAGCGCGGCGAGCTTGGCCGGGGTCAGGGGCAGGTCGATCGCCGCGAGGCCGAGCGCGTCCGCCACCGCGTTGGCGAGGCAGACCGGGGTCGACATGCAATTGCCCTCGCCGACGCCCTTGGCGCCGAGCGGCGTGAAGGGCGACGGGCTCTCGACGTGCAGGACGGTGAGGTCCGGCATCTCGGTCGCGGTCGGGAGGAGGTAGTCGGCGAGCGTCCCCGACAGGAAGGCGCCGTCCGCGCCGTAGGCGAGCTCCTCGTAGACCGCCGCACCGAGCGCCTGCGCGAAGCCGCCGCGCACCTGCCCCTCGACCATGCCGGGATGCAGGATCCGCCCGCAATCGTGCATCGTGACGTAGCGGTCGATCGCGATCTTGCCGGTGACCGGATCGATCTCGACCCCGCAGAAATCGAAGATGAAGCCGTGGCAGAGCGAGGAATTCACCGCATCGGCCTCGTCCGGCGCCGTGAGCTGCGGCGGCGTCCAGAAGGCGGTCTCGCGGATCGGCGCGCCGTCCATGTCGGGCAGGAGGCCCGGCGACCAGTGGGCCGTCGCCGCAACGCGGGCGAAGGGGAGCGACGCGTCCGGGTTCGTGCGCGAGCCGACCCGGCCGCCCCCGAAGACGAGGTCGTCGGCCCGCAGGTTGAGCTGAGCCGCCGCCACCGCCGCGAGCTTTTCGCGCAGCCTGAGCGCCGCCTGGTGCGCCACGCCCGCCACCGCGGCGGCGAAGCGGCTCGAATAGTTGCCCGACGCGATCGACCACGCGTCCTTGGCGGTGTCGAGGTCGGCCGTGACCCGGACCTGGTCGAGGCCGATCCCGAACACGTCCGCCACCACCTGCGCCAGCACGGTGCGGTGGCCCTGGCCCTGCGGCACGGAGGCGACCTGCACGGTCACCGCGCCGACCGGATCGAGCGTGATGGTGGCGGTGGCCTGCGCCCCGTTCTTCGGGCCGGCCTTGGCGCGCTCGGCCGCGGTGAGGACGGTGGTGATGTAGCCCATGTTCGAGACGCTGGGCTCGACCGCCGCGGTGTAGCCGATCCCGTAGAGGCGGCCCGCGGCGCGGGCCTCGGCGCGACGGCGAACGAGTTCGGCGAGCCCGCCGTCGCGCGCGGCCACGTCGAGGGCGTGCTGGTAGTTGCCGGAATCGTAGAGCGCGCCGGTCGCCGTGCGGTACGGGAAGGCGTCGGCCGGGATCAGGTTGCGGCGGATCACCTCGAGCGGGTCGAGGCCGAGCGTCACGGCGATGCGCTGCATCAGCCGTTCCAGGGGATAGTAGACCTGCGGGCCGCCGAAGCCGCGCACCAGCCCGGTCGGCGTCTTGTTGGTCAGCACCACGCGGTTGCGCATCCGCACGTTCCGGATCGCGTAGGCGCCGGTCATGTTGCCGTGCATGCGGTAGAGCGTGGCGGGCTCGGGCGCGCGCAGATACGCCCCGCAATCCTCGACCTGGTCCCAGTCGAGGGCCTCGACGCGGCCCGCGTCGTCGAAGGCGGCCGTGAGCGTGGTGACGCGGTTGGTGGCCGAGACCGAGGCGGCGAGGTGCTCCAGCCGGTCCTCGACCCATTTCACCGGACGGCCGACCCTGCGGGCGGCCGCCGCGATCAGGACCGCGTAGGGCGCGACGCCCTGCTTCACGCCGAAGCTGCCGCCGGAATCGGGGGGCGTGCGCAGGCGCAGGCGGTTGCCCGGCACCTTGAGCGCCCGGGCGAGCACGGCGTGGATGCTGAACGGGCCCTGGAAGTTGGCGAGCACGTCGTAGCTGTCGTCGGCGGCGTCGTACTCGGCGACGACCCCGTAGGTCTCCATCGGGCAGCCGGTGTTGCGCGGGTAGCGGACCGTCACCGAGAGCGTGTGCTTCGCCCGCCCGAAAGCAGCTTCGGGGTCGCCGTACCGGAAGGCGCGGTCGCTGACCTGGTTCGCGCCGACGCCGTCGTGGAGGATGGGGGCGTCGGGCGCCAGCGCCGCGAGCGGGTCGACCACGGCCGGGCGCGGCCGGTAGGCGACCTCGATGAGGTCGCAGCCGTCCTCCGCGACGTAGCGGTCGCTCCCCAGGACGACGGCGACCGGCTCGCCGACGTAGCGGACCCGGTCGACCGCGACGGCGCGGGCATCCACGGCCGCGCGGACCGCCGGGACGAGGCCCGCGGTGATGTCGAGGAGGTCGCGCCCGGTGATCACGGCCGCGATGCCCGGCAGCGCCAGCGCGGCGGCGGCGTCGATCTCGACGATGTCCGCGTGCGCGTGGGGCGAGCGCAGGATCGCCGCGTGCAGCGTGCCCGGCTTCGTGCCCAGATCGTCGATGTAGCGCCCGCGCCCCGACAGCAGGCCCGCGTCCTCGACGCGCTCGACCGACCGTCCGACGAACGGGATGTGCTCGATGCCCAACGTTCGCTTCCTCGCCCAGGGCTCTTGCCGGCCCGGTTCGAGGAGGATGCATCGCGTGCCACGCGACGGAGGATCCCGCCGCGTCTCGCGACTTACCCAGACGTCTCAAAAAGCGCCGCGGCAGGAAGCGCGGCGGCGCTCAGGCCGGCGGCGGGGCGCCCCGGCGCACGATGCCGCGGAAGACGCTCGGCGGGACGCCGACATGGTCGCGGAAGAAGCGCGAGAAATGCGCGGGCGTGGAGAAGCCGAGGCCGAGCGAGAGCTCCGTGAGGCCCTGGTCGGTGCCGACGATGGTGCGGACCGCGCGCTCGACCCGGACGGCGTTCTTGAAGACGTTGGGCGAGGCGCCGGTCGTCTGCTCGAACAGGCGGTAGAAGTGGGCCCGCGAGAGCCCGACCTCGCGCGCGAGCGCGTCGATGCCGCTCCCGGTCCCGGGCTCGGCCCGGATCCGGGCGATGGCCCGCTGCACGCGCCAGTCCCGGTTGCGGCTCGCCCCCCGCAGGGAGGACCCGGCCTCGCGCCATGCGGTGAAGCGCTCGATCATGGCGATCATCAGCCCGGGCAGCAGGGTCTCGCGGATGCGGCGCGAATCCGGCGCGTAGACCATCTCGCCCGCGAGGTCCCGGGCGAGTTGCCGGATCCGGGCCGTGATCAGGCCGACCGGCTGCTCGAAGAAGCCCGGCGCGCCGCTCGCCGCCCAGTTGTCGCGGAAGGATCCGAGCCAGGCCGGCTCGATGTAGAGCGCGAGAATCATCGCCTTGTCGCGCGCCGGATCGTGCAGGTAGGCGTGCGTCTCCCAGGCGTTGACGAGGACGGCCTGCTCGTCGGTGAGGCGGACGACGCGCTCGCCGACCAGGAACTGCGTGTCGTCGCCCTCGACCTTCAGCAGGACATGGCAGTGATGATGCGCGTGCCGGACGAGGCCGCGGTCCATGTCGAGCAGGGCCACACGGCCGAAATCGCCGTGGGCAATCTCGAGAGCTTCGGACATCCCTCACGGATACCACACCGCCCGAGGTGCGGCCATCGAGCGCCGACCAAGGCAGGTCGCCCGCGGATGCGCGGACCCGCCCGGATCTCGGTGCCATCCGCTGGCGCGTCGCACAGCACGCCGGCGTCAGTACCAGTAGGCTCGCCGATAGTAGACCCGCGGATAGCCCCAGCCATAGGTGCGCCAGAAGGCGCGACGATAGACACGGTAGTCGGTATCGTAGCCCCGCCAGCCATAGGGCGACCAGTAGGCTCGCCGGTAGCGGCGGACATAGACGGGATACGGATAGGAGGCTGGATAATAGGCCGGGTACCCGTACCAGTAGGGATCGATCGGCGCCGTTGCAGCGGCCGCCAGCCTCAGGGCACCCCCGACGACGGCGCCGGTCGCCAGGGCCGCGCCCCAGCCCGGTCCCCACCCGTACCAGTACACCTGCTCGGTGAGTTTTGCGCCGGCGACCTGCTCGACCGATGCGGCGGGAAGCGGAGCCGCACCGACGGGTGCGCTTCCGCCGGCCGCGAGACCGGCTGCGACCACGCCCGCGCCTACGATCCTCTGAAGGCTGGAAACCATGACAAACCTCCGGTCATGAGAGGTGATGGCAGTCCGACCGCGGTGCGGTGGTCGACGGCCGGCTTCGTCGTGCGCGGGCTGCGCTCGGACGGCTCAGGGACGACAGGACCTGCCGCATCGCTGGACAGGAGCATGACTGACCCAGGAAGCTCGCCGCCTTCCTTCCGTTCGATCCGCGTGTCTCGCTTTGACCTGCATCAAAGCGCCTGCCCGTAAGCCGCCCTGAAATCCTGCCCCGAACGTCTAGGGAGATCGCCATGTCTGCGCGACATTCGGTGACCGCTGGAATCCTGCTTGGGCTTCTGGGTTCACTGCCGGCGCTGGGACAGGACGCGGTCCGGTCGGATCCGCCGCAGGCGGTCGCCGACAGGACGGACTACATCGCGAAGAGCGGCAAGACCGTGCCGAGGCCGGACAAGCTCGATCCCAACGAGAGCAGCACGATCGAACGGCGCACGCCCGAACAGGTTCGCGACGACGCGATCACGCGGGGGATCTGTGTGGGCTGCTCCCGCTGATCCGGTTTCGCGCGCTCGGACCCGAGCGTTCCGTTCAGGGCCGGCCCTCCGTGTCGCGCCGAACGCCAGCCGATTCCGGCCGGCCCCCGGAGCGGCGCGCTCCATCGCGGGCATTCCGCGACGGCGAAAGCGAGGGGATGCGGGAAGGGGACGCCGCGGGAACCTCGAAGGTTCCGCGGCTGCCGACGCGTCCGGTTCCAGGGCATCGATGGAGCGGGCGATCGGGATCGAACCGACGACATTCAGCTTGGGAAGCTGACGTTCTACCACTGAACTACGCCCGCGTCGCAGCCTTGGTTAAAGGGCCCTCCGCCTCCTGTCCAGCCGAATCCGCCGTCCGGCCGCATCGGTCGCGGGCTTCGCGATGGAACGGGATGCGGGGCCGCGCGTCGTTGAGGGAATCCTGCGCCGCGCCATGACCGTCTTCTTCACCAGCGACACCCATTTCGGGGATCCGCGGGTGCTGCGGCTCGACCGCAGGCCGTTTCCGGACCTCGCGGCGCACGACGCCGCTCTCATCGCCGCCTGGAACGCGCGCGTCGCGCCCGAGGACGAGGTCTGGCACCTCGGCGACTTCGCCCTCGGGCCGAGCGGGCCGCGCCTGCGCGAGATCCTGGACGCGCTCCACGGCACCAAGCGCCTGATCAGTGGGAACAACGACGGGCCCGACACGCTCGCGGCGCCGGGCTGGGCCTGGGTCGGCCCCTATGCGGAGGTCGCCGTCGAGGCGCGCCGCCTCGTCCTGTGCCACTACGCCTTCAGGACCTGGAATGGGATCGGCCGGGGCGCACTCAACCTGCACGGGCATAGCCACGGACAGCTCAAGCCGATCCCCAGGCAGTACGACGTCGGCGTCGATGCCCAGGGCTTCGTACCGGTCACGCTCGCCGAGATCCTGGTCTCGCGGCGGCGCGGCGCGAAACGTCCCGCGGAACCATCGGCTTAGCTCTGCCGTTTCCAGGCCAGAAGACAGGAGGATGCGGCAACCGCCCGGCAGGGAGGCCGCCCGCAACCTCCGCCCCTCCCGTGTCCGGATGACGGACCACCTCGGACCACGTCACAGACGCGCAAGGGCCCGGGAGCGGATCTCCGCTCGTCGGGACCCCGGCGCCCGTTTCCACGGTGTTCCCATGCAACAGCCCCTCAAAGCCGCCATCGCCGCACTCGGGCTCGCCCTGGCCACGCAGGCGGCTCTCGCGGCACCCGCCTGCATCGAGGCCCGGCGCAAGGTCGACGAGGCGGCGGCGCTCCGCTACCAGGCGCGCCAGGAAGCCCGCCTCGGCGACCACGACCGGGTCTGCGACACGCTCGACGAGGTCGGCGACCGCTACAACGACGCCCGCGACGCCTTCGACGATTGCGGGGCCGGCGTGGTGGCGATCGACCTGCGCAGCGAGTTGCGCGCCCTGCGCGTCGCCAAGCGGATCAACCGCTGCGACTAGCGGCCCGGGACCGGGCCGCCCCTCCACATCATCCCGCATGCCGGGCGAGCGCGTGCGCCTCCGCACAGAAGCCGCGCGAGCTTGACCGCACTCTTAACCCATGCCCGACGCGAGCCCGTCGGCGACAGGATCTCCGCCATGAACCAGAGCCTCGGCCAGGACCTCGGTCAAGACGTCGCCAGCCCCTCGCTCGGCGCACGGACCGGCCCGTCCTTCGCGGCCGCCCTGTGCGGCTTCCTCAGCACCACGGTCGCCACGACGGCGCTGATGTTCCTGCTCAGCAGCGTCTGAGGCGGGCGGCGGGATCGCGGGCCCTCAGGGCGCGATCCACCAGAAGCGGCGCGGCGAGAGCAGCATCTCGACGGAGCCGACCTTCCGGGCGGCGGCGGGCGGGCAGGCGGGCTCCGGCCGCGGGGCGGGCTCCGACCGGGGGGTGGGCGCGGCGGCGAGCATCGCCGCGGGCCGCAGCCCGAGACGGGTCTGGATCTCTGGCTGGCGCACGGCCGCGATGGTGCCGACGCAGGCGAAGAGCGCCCCGGCGACCGCCCCGAGCAGAAAGTTCGTCATCGCAAGACAGCATTCCCGGGGCCTGAGAGCCCCACGCACCGGCGCCGGTCTGGCACCGCATGCGGGCGCGATTGCGGCGGCCCGCGCTTACACACCCTTAAGCTTACCGTGTGATCAATTCCGGGCGATGCCCCGCAGGCGGCATCCGCCGTCCGGGAACGGGTTGCAGGGATCGGGTCCGCATGAGCTACGCCGCCAACGCCTATGCCAGAACCGCGCAGGTCGCGCTCAGCCCGCGCGAGGCGGAAGCGGCGGTGCTGATGAAGGCCGCCCGCCAGCTCCAGGCGGTGCGCGACGACTGGGACAACCAGGCGGCCGGCCTCAACGCGGTGCTGACCTTCAACCAGAAGGTCTGGACGATCCTGGCGACCGCCGCGACCGACGCCGACAGCCCGCTGCCGCCCGACCTGCAACGGAACGTGGCCAACCTCGCGGCCTTCGTGTTCCGCCGGATCCTCGACACGATGGTCGATCCCTCGCGCGAGAAGCTCGACGCGTTGATCGCCATCAACCAGAACCTCTCGGCCGGCCTGCAGGGACGCTGAGGCGCCGCCTCAGCCGGGAACCGGCTCGGCTTCCGCCAGCCGGGCGCGCTCGTAGGCGACGAGGTCGCGGGCGCGCTTGATCGCGGCGTGGTGCCGGCCCGCGTCCAGTTCCTGCTGGATCGCCGCCAGATAGGGCGCCGTGCCGGCATCGTGGCGGACCAGTTCCGCTGCCTGCGCGTAGAACAGGGCCAGCGGCCCAGCCGGCTCATCCGAGAGGTAGATCACCGTCAGCGTCAGGTGCAGGCGCTTGCAGGCCGTGTCGGCCTCGCTCTCGGTGATGATCTCGCTCTCGCGCAGGAACTTGCACGCCGTCTCGATCAGGAAGGCGGCGCGGCGCTCGCCGTTGCGGATCGCCGCCCCGTTGATGATCAGCCGCTCGAACGGCTTCAGTTCGATGCGCAGGGGCATGGCGTGCTCTCCGGGAAACCTGACGCCACCCTAGTCACGCTTCGTTAACCGTGACTCAACGCGGGCTCCGGAAAAAACGCGCCTTGCGTCTCACGCGGGGAACCTCGCGGATCAGATTAAGGGCTCGGCAAGGGCCCGCGTGATCTCTGGGGCGACTGCCAGAAAGGCAGGTCTTCAGATCAGCACGGATCGCCCCGATGTCCAGCATCACCCTCTCGTCTGCCACCCGGCAGAACCTGCTCGTGGCCCAGGATACGGCCGCCCTTCTGTCGACCACGCAGAACCGCCTCGCGACCGGCAAGAAGGTCAACTCCGCCCTCGACAGCCCGAGCTCGTTCTTCACCGCCCAGGGCCTCGACAACCGCGCCGGCGACCTCTCGAACATCCTCGACTCGATCTCGAACGGCGTGCAGGTGATCCAGGCCGCCAACACCGGCATCACCTCGCTGCAGAAGCTCGTCGACAACGCCAAGTCGGTCGCCAACCAGGCGCTGCAGGCGACGATCGGCTACTCGACCAAGTCGAACGTCTCGACCACGATCGCGGGCGCGACCGCCGCGGACCTGCGCGGCACCACCGCCTACACGAGCGCCCAGGCGAGCAGCAACATCCTGGCTTCGGGCGCCGCGGGTGGGACCACCGCCGTGACCGGATCGACCAAGATCGGTGGTCTCGCCGGTACTACCACGACCGCGCCCCTCTACGAGGGCGCCCGGACATCCGCTTCGGTTACGACGAAGACGGTGACCGCCGGCACGATGACAGGCTCGACCATACTCGGCTCTGGCCTGACGCTCGCGGACACCAATAGCATCACGATCAACGGCAAGACCTTGACTTTCGTGACTTCAGGCGCGGCCAGTAACGATGGCAGCGGGAACTACACGATCGGCATCGACAAGACCGCCGCCGACCTCACCTCCGTGATCGACGCGATGGCGGGGACCACGGGCACGAGCGTTGGGACGAACAAGTTCACGATCGCCACGGGCACGACCACCGACATCACGTTCGGGGGATCCAGCACGATCCTAGACAAGCTCGGTCTCACGGCCGGGACGACGCCGCGCGGCGGCACTCAAATCGGCACCGCGACGAAGCTCTACGACGATCCGGCCACCGGCGGCCTGACCGACCGGGCCTCGACGCCGTTCCAGGACGGCGACACCCTGAACGTGAACGGCAAGACCGTCACCTTCAAGAAGGCGGCCGTTCCAGGCACCGCCCCGGCGGGCACGCAGGTCTCCGGCAACAACGTGCTCGACGCGAGCGGCAACGTCACCGTCTACATGGGCGCGGCCGCGACCTCCACGGCGACCATCACGGACGTGCTGCACGCTGTCGATCTCGCCAGCGGCGTCGCCTACATCGACAATTCCGGGACTACGACTGCGAATATCGGCCAAACCTTGTCAGGGATCAGCGGCGGCGCGATCGCGCTCAACAGCTCGACCGGCGCCGACCTGAAGGTCTCGGGCAAGGCCGACATCCTGAAGTCGCTGGGCCTCACCACAGCGACCGGCGCAGGCCCGGCCTCCGTGACGGCTGCGCGGACCACGAGTGCCGCTACAGCGGCGAGCCTGGTCGAGGATGGCTCGACGCTGAACGTGAACGGCAAGACCATCACGTTCAAGAACGCGGCGCCGCCCACGGGCAGCGCGATCCCGACAGGCTCGGGCGTCAACGGCAACCTGCTGACCGACGGCAACGGCAACTCGACCGTGTTCCTGCAGAACGGCTCACTCTCCGACGTGCTGGCGGCAATCGACCTCGCCACCGGCGTGCAGACCAGCACGGTCAGCGCGAACGGCGCCGCCAGCGCGCCGACCCCGGCCGCCGGCTCAACGGCGTCGAGCATCTCGAACGGCATCCTGAAGATCAGCACCGGCACGCTATCCGACCTGAACGTCACCGGCACCGGGAACGCGCTATCGGCTCTCGGCCTGAGCGGCAACACTGGCACGGCGTCAAGCTTCACCGCATCCCGGACCTCCACCGCCGGTGGTCTCGCGGGTAAAACGCTGACTTTCGGCTCGCTGAACAACGGCACCGCAGTCAACGTCACCTTCGGCGACGGCAAGAACGGCACTGTCAAGTCCCTCGACGACCTCAACGCGAAGCTCGCTCTCAACAACATGCAAGCTTCGCTCGACGCGAGCGGCAAGCTGACGATCTCGACGGCGAACGATTACGCCTCCTCGACGATCGGCAGCACCGACGATGGCGGCGCGATCGGCGGCACTGCGGCGGCACTGTTCTCGGCGGCGCAGGCCCCGGTTGCGGACGTGAACTCGCAGAATACCCGTAAGAATCTGCTGTCGCAGTTCAACCAGATCCTGGACAATATCAAGACGACAGCCCAGGACGCCTCCTTCAACGGCGTCAATCTGCTGAATGGCGACACGCTGAAGCTGACCTTCAACGAGAAGGGCTCATCGACGATGAACCTGATCGGCGTCACCTTCGATCCGTCGGGCCTCGGCCTGACCAAGCTCGGCCAGAACGGCCTGAACGAGTTCGAGGACATCTCTTCGACCAACAAGGTGATCTCCACCCTGACCCAGGCCTCCACGGCCCTTCGCTCGCAGGCCTCGACCTTCGGCTCGAACCTGTCGGTGGTGCAGAACCGGCAGGACTTCAACAAGCAGATCATCAACGTGCTGCAGACCGGCTCGTCGAAGCTCACCGACGCGGACCTCAACGAGGAGGCGGCAAACTCGCAGGCCCTCTCGACCCGCCAGTCGCTGACCGTCTCGGCCCTCTCGCTGGCCAACCAAGCCCAGCAGAGCGTGCTGCAGCTCCTCCGGTAAGGAGCAGGGACGGGCGCCGCCTCACAGCGGCGCCCGAACCATCGGGCCGAACACGATCCGGACAAACGAAGAGGGCCGGGGCAGATCGCCCCGGCCCTCTTCGTTTGCGCGGCTGACGACCGGCGCCGTCAGGCTTTGCGGTCGACCTGCGCCGTCTGCGCGCCGGCGCGTGCCGTCTGCGCGGCCTCGCGCTCCGCGTAGGCGCGGGCCTTCAGCACCGTCACGCTCGGCAGCTGCACGACGATGTCGCCCGAGGCCGGATCGACCACTTGGTAGACCATCTGTCGCGCGTCCGCGTCGCGGACGTACTGCGCGCGGTAATCCGCCTCCGTCTGTGCAGGGGAGGGGGCATCCGCCTCCGCGCTCAGGTCGAGCTTCACCGCCGGTTCGAGCGGGGTGCGCTCGGGCTCCGCCGCGACCGCGCGCGCCGGCGCGGCAGCCGGGACGGGCGCGACGACGGGCGCCGGCCGTTCCGCCGGTTGCACGCTGCCGATCTCGCTCATGGCCATGGGCCTCCGATAGATTATCGAGGCTCATCTGGCGCCCGGTTGATGACCGCGGCTTTAACGCGAGGGGGCCTTTCAGAAGAACCGTTAACGCGGGGTGACCGGGGCCCGCGAAAATGTACGCGCTCGGACCGGCCACGAAAAAGGCGGCGGGCTCCTACCGGAACCCGCCGCCTCGTGTCTCGGGGATCGCGTCGCCGCCTACTCGGCGGCGTCGACGTAGAGCTTGCCGCCCTCGGCCAGGAACTCCTCGGACTTCGCCTTCATGCCGGCCTCGCGCTGGGCTTCGGACATGACGGGCGCCGCGTGGATCACCGCACCCGCCTCCTCCATCGCCAGCACCTCGGCGCGCAGATCCTGCGTGATCTTCATCGAGCAGAATTTCGGCCCGCACATCGAGCAGAAATGGGCGACCTTGTGGGCGTCCTTCGGCAGGGTCTCGTCGTGGTAGGCGCGCGCCGTGTCGGGATCGAGCGAGAGGTTGAACTGGTCCTCCCAGCGGAAGTCGAACCGCGCCCGCGACAGGGCGTCGTCGCGCAGCTGGGCGGCCGGATGGCCCTTGGCCAGATCCGCGGCGTGCGCGGCGATCTTGTAGGTGATGACGCCCGTCTTCACGTCGTCGCGGTTCGGGAGCCCGAGGTGCTCCTTCGGCGTGACGTAGCAGAGCATCGCCGTGCCGAACCAGCCGATCATCGCGGCGCCGATGCCGCTGGTGATGTGGTCGTAGCCCGGCGCGATGTCGGTGGTCAGCGGGCCGAGCGTGTAGAACGGCGCCTCGCCGCACTCGCGCAGCTGCTTCTCCATGTTCACCTTGATCTTGTGCATCGGCACGTGGCCGGGGCCCTCGATCATCACCTGGCAGCCCTTGTCCCAGGCGATCTTGGTGAGCTCGCCCAAGGTCTCGAGCTCGGCGAACTGCGCGGCGTCGTTGGCGTCGGCGATCGAGCCGGGGCGCAGCCCGTCGCCCAGCGAGAACGAGACGTCGTAGGCCCGCATGATGTCGCAGATCTCGTCGAAGCGCTCGTAGAGGAACGATTCGCGGTGGCCCGCGAGGCACCAGCGCGCCATGATCGAGCCGCCGCGCGAGACGATGCCGGTGACGCGCCGCGCGGTGAGCGGCACGTGGGCGAGGCGCACGCCCGCGTGGATCGTGAAGTAGTCGACGCCCTGCTCGGCCTGCTCGATCAGCGTATCCTTGAAGACCTCCCAGTCGAGCTTGAGCGGGTCGCCGCCGACCTTCTCCAGCGCCTGGTAGATCGGCACGGTGCCGATCGGCACGGGGGAATTGCGCACGATCCACGAGCGGATGTTGTGGATGTTGCGGCCCGTCGAGAGGTCCATCACCGTGTCGGCGCCCCAGCGGATCGACCAGACCAGCTTCTCGACCTCCTCGGCCGCCGAGGAGGTGACGGCCGAGTTGCCGATATTGGCGTTGATCTTCACCAGGAAGTTGCGGCCGATCGCCATCGGCTCCAGCTCGGTGTGGTTGATGTTGGCCGGGATGATCGCCCGGCCGCGCGCGATCTCGTCGCGCACGAATTCGGGGGTGATGAAGGCCGGCACCGCGGCGCCGAAATTCTCGCCGTCCGCGAGCGCGGCCTCGGCCCGCTCCAGCATCTCTTCGCGGCAGAGGTTCTCACGATGGGCGACGTAGATCATCTCCTCGGTGACGATCCCGGCGCGGGCGAACTCGTACTGCGTCACCATCTGGCCGGGCGCGGCCTTGCGCAGCGTGCGCTCGGCGGGGCAGGGGGCGACGAGCTTGTCGGCGGAGGCGAAGCCGTTGTCCTCGGGCTTGACCGCGCGGGGCTCGGCGGTGGCGTAGCCGCGGGCCGCGATCCAGGGCTCGCGCACCTGGGGCAGGCCGTTGAGCAGGTCGATGCGCGCATCCGTCTCGGTGTAGGGGCCCGACGGATCGTAGACGCGGACCGGCGCCTCCTTCGGGTCGGTCAGCGCGATCTCGCGGAACGGCACCCGGATGTCGTCGCGGCCGGCGACCGGCGCGTACACCTTGCGCGAGCCGTGAACGGGGCCGGTGGTGACGCTCTCGGGCGAGCCCTTCACGTCTTTGGGCAGGACGGGTGCGTTCATCGTGGATCTCTCCCTGGTTCCTTGGAGCGATCCGAATCCCGGACGAGGAGCGGGTGAGAGCCGGCTCGAACGAGCAGGCCGCAGGTTCCCGTCCCTCCGCCGGTATGAGCCGGATCAGGTTCAAGGGTCAGGGCCGCCGGGCCCAATCTCAGCCCCCCTCACGGGGCTCCCCTCGGAACGGCCGGGAGCCTCCGTGGTTTACGGGGCCTTGTCAATGCCGCGGGCGCGGCCGCGCCTGACACGGCGCGCCCGGATCACCGCCCCGCCCCGCATCTCGGCATTCCGCCGCGCCGGCCGCGCCTCGCGCGCGGGGCGGGCGCCGCTATAACGGGGCCTCCTTCCCGGCCCGAGCGTCCCGATGCGCCTCCCGATTCTCCTGCTCGCCGCCGCGGCGCTCCTCTCCGCGGGCGGGGTCGGGGCCCTGGCGCTGGTGCAGCGGCGGCTGATCTATCCCGGCGCCTACGGCGAGGCCGCCCCCGCCGGCGACCGGGCCGTGCCGCCGGGAGCCGCGGCGATCACCTTAGAGACGGCGGATGGGGAACGCCTCTACGCCCTGTGGCGGGCGCCGCGCCCGGGCTGCGGCGTGGTGGTGAGCTTCCACGGCAACGCCTCGCTGCCGGAATACCACGCGGAGCGCTTCGTCGCCGATCCCTGGGCTGTTGCCGGCTGGGGCGTGCTGGCCCCGGCCTATCGGGGCTATCCGGGCTCGACCGGCGCGCCCTCCGAGGAGGGGCTAATCGCCGACGGGCTCGCCGCCGTGGCGGCGGCGCGCGCGCGGGCGCCGGGCGCGCCGATCCTGCTGCACGGCCACTCGCTGGGGGCGGCGGTCGCGGTGGCGGTCGCGGCGCGGCTGCCCGCCGGAGCTTTCGCGGGCCTCTACCTGGAGGCGCCGTTCGACTCGATGGTCTCGGCCGCGCGCGTGCATGTCCCGGCGGCGCCGGGCTGGCTCCTGCGCGACACCTACCGGTCGGACCTGCGCATCGTGGGACTCTCCGGCCCGATCCTGATCGTCCACGGCACGGACGACCCGGTGGTGCCCGAGCGCCTCGGCCGCCGGCTCGCGGAGGCGGGGAGGGCCCGGTTCGAACCGATCCCGGGCGACCATGTCAGCATCCTGGGCGCGCGCGACGGGGAGGCCGCCGCCCTGTTCGGGGCCGCCCGCGCGTGTCCCGATGCCGCGGCGGCCGCGGCCCGCTGAGCGGGGCGGCGCGCCCCATATGGTCGGCCGGGAGGCGTCGATTTGGGCAGGCGGGACCGCAGGTGGCGCGACGACGACCCGGCGACGCACGGGCCGCTGGCGGCCGCGCCGACGATCTGCCCGCTCTGCGACCGACCGATCCCGCCGGGCGCGCGCTCGAGCCTGCATCACCTCACGCCGAAGCTGAAGGGCGGGACCCATCGGGGCACGGTGCGGCTGCACCAGATCTGCCACTCGGCGATCCACGCCCGCTACAGCGAGGCCGAGATCGCCCGCCGGCTCGCAGACGTCGAGGCCCTGCGGACGGATCCGGAGATCGCCCGCTTCCTCGCCTGGGTCCGCACCAAGCCCGACGACTTCCACGCCGCCACCCGGACCACCCGCGAGCGCCGCGGCGCCCGGCGGGACCGGTGACGCCTTAACCAAGTCTTCACCCAACGCTGCGCTCGCGCCGCGAATCCTGGCACGATGCCCGCGACGACCGGTTGCATCCGGGGGTTGAGGAGGCGCGGATGGACCCGAGAGCCGGAACGACGCCGGAGGACGGCCTGCGTCTCGCCTGGGTCGACGTGGCCAAGGGCCTGTGCATCCTGCTCGTCGTCACGATGCACGCGACGCTCGGCACCGGTGCCGCGATGGGCGGCGAGGGCTTCCTGCACCCGCTCGTGGCCTTCGCCCAGCCCTTCCGGATCCCGGCCTTCTTCCTGCTCTCGGGCCTGTTCCTCGGCCGGGTGATCGGGCGCGGCTGGCGCACCTTCGCCGACAAGCGGGTGGTGCATTTCGCCTATTTCTACGGGCTCTGGCTGCTGATCCAGTCGGCGGCGAAGTACGGCGAGATCGCGGGCGACGGCGGCCCGGCGGCGTTCCTGCGCCACCTCGCCCTGGCGCTGGTCGAGCCCTACGCCTCGCTCTGGTTCATCTACCTGCTCGCCGTGTTCTCTGTGGTGACGAAGCTGCTGCGGCGGCTGCCCGGCCCGGTGCTGCTCGGCGGGGCGGCGCTGCTGCAGGTCTTCCCCCCGCACACGCCCTCCTACCTCGTGGAGGAGTTCTGCGCCCGCTACGTGTTCTTCGTCGCGGGCTACCTCTTCGCCGGACGGGTCTTCGCCCTGGCGGAAGCGGTCCGGGCCCGGCCCGGCCCGGCGCTCGGTGCCCTCGCGCTCTGGGCGCTCGCCGAAGGCTGGATCGCCCTGACGCCGGCCGCCGGGCCGGGCTCGCCGCCGCTCGCGAGCCTGCCGGGCTTGGGTCTCGCGGCGGGGGCGCTCGGCGCGGTCGCGCTCGTCGCCGCCGCCGTGCTGCTCGCGGAGGGGGGCGGCCCCGTCGCGCGGGCCCTGCGCTCCTGCGGCCACCGCTCGATCGCGATCTACCTCGCCTTCTTCCTGCCGATGGCGGTCGCGCGGACGCTCGTCGTGGAAACCGGGCTGATCACGGATGTCGGCCTCGCCTGCCTGATCGTCGCGGCGAGCGCCGCCCTGGTGCCGCTCGTCCTCGAGCGGCTGGTCCGCGGCACCCGGCTCGACGTCCTGTTCCGGCGGCCGCGCGCCTTCCACCTCGCCGGCACCGGGGCGCCCGACCGGGCCGACGCGCCGCTCGCGCCGCGGCCGGCGCCCGTCGGCGGCCCGTAGCGCTCAGGACGCGGCGAAGCGGGCGCCGATCTCCTCCGGCCCGCGCCACACCACCCGGCAGACCCGCGGCTCGGCGAAGGGCCGCGCCGCGAGGAGGAAGACCTCCGGCACGCAGGTGGCGTCGAGCGAGACCAGCCGGACGCCGTGATCGGAGAGGTCGTAGATCAGGCAGGGCAGGGAGGTGTGCTCGTCGATGGAGATCAGCCCGTTCTCATCGACGCGCGTGCGGGGCGAGGCGCGGCGCTCGGCGGGGTCCGCTGGGACGCGGTGCGGCGCGAGGCTTGCGGCGGCCATGGGGTCAGGCCCTCACGTCGAGGAGGCGCCGCGTCGCGTCGTCCGCGACCCGGGCGGCGGCGGCGTCGGCGGCGAAGCCCGCCCGCGACGCGGCGATCTCCCGGGCCGCCTGCGAGAGCTCGATCCGCGCCGCGGCGGGCAGATCGGTCCCGGTGGCCTTCCCGGTGTCGGTGGCCTGCCCGGTGCCGGAGGGACCGGCCCGCATGCGGGCGACCTGTACGGCGGCTTCGGTGAAGCGGGCCTGGGCGGCGGCCATGCCGCCGGCCGCGCTCTGTACGGCGTCGATCATCGTGGGCCCTTGTCCCGGTCCCGGCAGGGATCCGCAGAAGGCCCATCGAAGTCGAAACCCTTCAACCGCGGCTTGCGAAACTCCCTCGCATTCGACGCATCGCCGCGCCGTCCCGCGCGTATTCGGACCGGGCCGCCCGACGGCGCCCGGAAGGCCCCTCCGCGCGGGATCCAGGACGCCCGCGCGGACGCTCCCCCGGCGGGGGCCGGCGCCTGCCCCGATGGTAAAGACCTCTTAAACCCGCCGCATTTACGGTGCCGAAGCAGGGTCACGGGCCGGCGCCGGACGCGAGCCGGCGCACCCGCAGGACCGGATGAGGGCATGGCGAACGGACGCGGACGGGACCGGGGCGAGCCGAACTTCGACGTGCCGGAAGGCCGCGTCGCGGGCCCCGGCACCCTCGACCTGCGCCTGTCCCACCAGGATCGGGCGGGAGGCGGCGTGGCTTCATCGGGGCGGGACGGCGGCGCCAAGGGCGGCGCCAAGGGTGGCGCCAAGCGCGGTTCGGGCACCGGCGCTCCCCAGCGGCGCAGCCCCGCCCGCAAGCCGAGGAAGCGGCGCGGCTCGTTCCTCGGGCGGCTCGCCTACGGCTGCGTCGTGCTCGGGCTCTGGGCGGTGATCGGAGTCGCGGGCCTCGTCGCCTACCACGCCTCGCAGCTGCCCCCCATCGACCAGCTCGCCGTGCCGAAGCGGCCGCCCAACATCGCGATCCTGGCCAGCGACGGCTCGCTGATGGCCAACCGCGGCGAGACCGGCGGGCGCGTCGTCTCGATCAAGGAGCTGCCGCCCTACCTGCCGCGCGCCTTCGTGGCGATCGAGGACCGGCGCTTCTACGGCCATTTCGGCGTCGATCCGGTCGGCATCGCCCGCGCGGTGGCGCAGAACCTGACCCGGCGCGGCGTGGCGCAGGGCGGCTCGACGCTGACCCAGCAGCTCGCCAAGAACCTGTTCCTGACGCCGGAGCGCTCGGCCTCGCGCAAGATCCAGGAGGCGATCCTGGCGCTGTGGCTGGAGCACAAGTACACGAAGGACGAGATCCTCGAGCTCTATCTCAACCGCGTCTATTTCGGTGCCGGCGCCTACGGCGTCGAGGCGGCGGCGCAGCGCTATTTCGGCAAGCCCGCCAAGAGCGTGAGCCTCGCCGAGGCCGCGATGCTCGGCGGCCTCGTCCAGGCGCCGTCCCGGCTCGCGCCGAACCGCAACCTCCCCGCGGCCCAGGCGCGCGCCGCCCAGGTGCTGGCGGCCATGCAGGACCTCGGCTTCGTGCCGGCCCAGGACGCGAAGGTGGCGCTGGCGCAACCCGCCAAGCCCGCGGGCAGCCGCGGCGGCGGCTCGGCCAACTACGTCGCCGACCTCGTGATGGACGTGCTCGACGACTTCGTCGGCAAGTTCGAGAGCGACATCGTGGTGCAGACCACGGTGGACACCTCCCTCCAGGCGACCGCCGAGCGGGCGCTGGTGGACGAGTTGAACAAGCAGGGCACGCGCTACAACGTCCACCAGGGCGCGCTCGTCTCGATGAAGCCGGACGGCGCGATCCGCGCGCTGATCGGCGGACGCGACTACGCCCAGAGCCAGTTCAACCGGGCCACCACCGCGCGGCGCCAGCCCGGCTCCTCGTTCAAACCCTTCGTCTACCTCGCGGCGGTCGAGCGCGGCGCAACCCCCGACAGCGTGCGCGAGGACGCCCCGATCCGGATCGGAAACTGGGCGCCCGAGAACTACTCGCACCGCTACGAGGGCTCGGTGACGCTCCGCAGCGCGCTGGCGCAATCGCTCAACACGGTGGCGGTGCGCCTCGGCCAGGAGGTCGGCCCGAAGGCCGTGGTGCAGACGGCCCAGCGCCTCGGCATCTCCTCGCCGCTCCAGGCCAACGGCTCGATCGCGCTCGGCACCTCCGAGGTGACGCCGCTGGAGATGGTCGGCGCCTACGGGGCCTTCGCCAACGGCGGCACCGGCGTGATCCCGTACGTCGTCGCCTCCGTGAAGACTGCCGGCGGCAAGGTGCTGTACCGGCGCGGCGAGGGCGGGCTCGGCCGGGTCATCGACCCGAACGCGGCCGGCATGATGAACGCGATGATGCACGAGACCTTCGTGTCGGGCACCGCGCGCAAGGGCGACATCGCGGGCTGGGACCTCGCCGGGAAGACCGGGACGAGCCAGGATTTTCGCGATGCGTGGTTCATCGGCTACTCGGGCACGCTCGTCACGGGCGTGTGGCTCGGCAACGACGACGGCGAGCCGACCAAGAAGGCCTCGGGCGGTAACCTGCCGGTCGAGATCTGGAAGAGCTACATGAGCGTGGCGCTGAAAGGTCAGACGCCCGTGCCGCTGCCCGGCATGAACCGCTGGCGCCGGGCGCCGGAGGCGGCGACCACGGCCTCGGTGGCGAGCGCGGGCGGCCCGGAGGAGATCCTGGGCCAGATCTTCGGCACCAACCCGCAGCCGGCCCAGCCGCAACCCCGCCGCCGCCAGGCCCAGCCGCAGGACGACCGCAACTTCTTCGAGAAGCTGTTCGGCGTCGGGGAGTAGGGCGGATCAGATCATGGTTTCGAAAGGCCGAGGCCTTTCGTGGGTCCAGGGCGAAGCCCTGGGTCTTCATTCAGGAAGTCTTCCAGCGCGGCGAGCACGAGATCCGGGCGCTCCTCCTGCAGGGTGTGGCCGCAATCGAGGCCGTAGCCGCGCACGTCGTCGGCCTTCTCGCGCCACGTCGCCAGCACGTCGTAGGTCCGGCCCACCGTCCCCTTGGCGCCCCAGAGCGCCAGGAGCGGCACGGCGATGCGCCGGCCGGCGTCGGCGGCGTCGTGCTCCAAGTCGATCGTCGCGGCCGCGCGGTAATCCTCGCAGATGGCGTGGCGGGTCGCCGGGTCGGAATAGACCCTGAGATATTCGGCGAAGAGCTCGGGGCCCGGGCTGCCGGGCGTCTTCGACTGCCCGTCCACGTGGGTGCGCAGGAAGAATTCCGGGTCGGCGCCGATCAGGCGCTCGGGCAGGGGCGCCGGCTGGATCAGGAAGAACCACCAGAAATAGGCCGTGGCGAAGGCCTTGTCGGTGCGCGCGTACATGGTCGCGGTCGGCGCGATGTCGAACAGGGCGAGCCGCGTCACCGCCTGCGGGTGGTCGAGGGCCATGCGGTGCGCGACGCGCCCGCCGCGGTCATGGCCCACCACGGCGAAGCGCGCATGGCCGAGCGCGCGCATCACCGCGACCGCGTCGGCCGCCATCGCGCGCTTGGCGTAGGCGGCGTGGCCGGGGCCGCCCTCGGGCTTGTCGGAATCGCCGTAGCCGCGCAGGTCCATCGCCACCACGCTGAAGCGCCGGGCGAGGACGGGAGCGACTGCGTGCCAGGTGCTGTGCGTCTGCGGATGGCCGTGCAGGAGGAGGAGGGGCGGCCCGGAGCCGCCGGTGGCCGCGCGGATCCGGATGCCGCCCGCATCGATGTCGCGCAGCGTGAAGCCGGAGAGGAAGGGGTCCGCCGCCACGGTCCGGCTCAGGCCGCGGCGCTGAGGCGCAGAAGCGGCGGGATCAGCGTCCCGGCCGAATCCTCGACCGAGAGCCCCTGCGTGCGGATCACGAGATCGGGCGCCTCAGGCGCCTCGTAGGGCGCCGAGATGCCGGTGAAGTCCGGGATCTTGCCGGCCCGCGCCCGGTCGTAGAGCCCCTTCGGGTCGCGCGCCTCGCAGACCGCGAGCGGCGTGTCGATGAAGACCTCGAGGAACGGGACGTCGCCCGCGATGCGCCGCGCCATCGCCCGCTCCTCGCGGAAGGGCGAGATCAGCGAGACCACCACCACGAGCCCGGCCTCGGCCATCAGCCGGGCGGTCTCGGCGGCGCGGCGGATGTTCTCGGCGCGGTCGGCGGCGCTGAAGCCGAGGTCGCGGTTGAGCCCGTGGCGCAGGTTGTCCCCGTCGAGCACCATGGTGTGGCGCCCGGCCTCCGTCAGCGCCCGGTCGGCGGCGTTGGCGATGCTGGACTTTCCGGCCCCCGACAGGCCCGTGAACCACGCGATGGCCGGGCGCTGGCCGAGCGCCCGCCAGCGCTCCTCGCGGGGCTGCAGGGTGTGCCAGGTCAGGTTGTCGGAGCGGGTGGGGCGCTCGGCGAACTGGGGCTGGGCCAAGGATGCGATCTCTGTGTCGGTCTCTCCGGCGTCGGCGCGGACGCGGAAGCTTCGGAACCTGTGCGGCGCGTGGGACGAACCGCCTTGTATGCAACCTGCGCGGGGAACGGAACCGGTGTTTTCCGTAGCCTTCAGGCGAACCCGACCTGCCGGGCGCGCCCCGCCCCGAGCGCGCAGGCGGCGGCCCCGAGGGCGAGCGCGCAGAACAGCAGCGAGGAGGCGCCCCAGCCGCCGAAGGCCTCGTGGGCGAGGCCGAAGCCGAGGGGCCCGAGCGAGGCGATGGTGTAGCCGACGCCCTGCGCCATGGCCGAGAGCGCGGCGGCCCCTTGCGTGTCCCGCGCGCGCAGCACGATGACGGTGAGCCCGAGGCCGAAGCAGCCGCCGATCCCGAAGCCGAGCCCGAGCGTCGCCGGCACGAGCAGGGCGACCGGGCCGTGCGCCGTCGCGAGGTAGCACGCGACGGTGAGCCCGACGATGGCGAGCGCCGCCCCGCGCTGGTCGCGCAGCTTCGCCGCGAGGGTGGGCAGCAGCAGGGCCGCGGGCGCCTGCCCCACGCTCATCAGGGCGGCGACGAACCCGGCATCGACGGTGCTCAACCCCCGGTCGTGCAGCAGCAGGGGCACCCAGCCGAACAGGATGTAGGCGAGCGCCGATTGCAGGCCCATGAAGCCGGTGACCTGCCAGGCGAGCGGCTCGCGCCAGATCGCCCGGCGGGGCGGGGCGGCCGGGGCGGGTGCGGCGGGGCGGGCGAGCGGCGCGAACGCGAGCGCGGCGAGGAGCGCCGGCGCCGCCCAGGCGGCGAGCGCCAGCGACCAGTCGCCGCCGAACAGGCCCTGGAGCGGCACGGTGAGGCCGGCACCCGCCGCGGCGCCGAGGCAGAGCGTCATGGTGTAGAGGCCGGTCATCAGGCCGGCGCGGCCGGGGAATTCCCGCTTGACGAGGCCGGGGATCAGCACGCCCGCGAGCCCGATCCCGAGCGATGCGAGGCAGGCCCCGGCGAAGAGCGGTCCGAGGCCGCCGAGCGCCCGCAGCGCCAGCCCCGCGGCGACGATTGCGGCGGCGAGCAGGATGCCCCGGTCCGGCCCGAGCCGCCGCCCGACAGCGGGGCTGAGCGCGCAGGCGAGGCCGAGGAACAGGACCGGCAGGGTGGTGAGCACGGCGGCGCCCGCGGCGCCGAGGCCCGTCTCGGCGCGGATGGCGGCGAGCAGCGGCCCGACCGTGGTGAGCGCCGGGCGCAGGTTGAAGGCGACCAGCATCAATCCGCACCCGAGGAGCAGCGGGTGCGGCGCCCTCGCGGCTGCGCTCACGCGCCCGTTCCGGCGCGCGACGCCGCCCGCAGGGTGGCGCGCAGCGCCCCCACCAGGCAGGCGGCGAGCATCAGCCCGAAGGGCAGGTCGCCGAGGCGGCCGTAGAGAGTGCCGCCGACGAGGCGCGCGGGCAGGTCGGCGTCGAGGACCCGCTCACGATCGAGCGGCAGGCTCGCGGTGATGCGCCCGTGCGGGTCGATCACCGCCGAGATGCCCGTGTTGGCGTCGCGCACCAGGGGCAGGCCCTCCTCGACGGCGCGCAGGCGTGCCTGGGCGAGGTGCTGGCGGGGCCCCGGCGTGTCGCCGAACCACGCGTCGTTGGTGACGTTCAGGATCAGGCCCGGCGGCGCGCCGGCCGACTGCGCGACACCATTGGGCAGCATCGCGCCGGGCAGGATCGCGCCGGGGAAGATCGCCTCGTAGCAGATCGTGGCGGCCACCGGCGGCAGGCCGGGCACGGTTAGGATGCGCTGGGCCGCCCGCTCACCGGCCGTGAAACCGCCGGGGATCGCCACGAACTGGCGCAAGCCCACCGCCCGCAGCAGCCAGTCGAGGGGCGCGGGCAGGTACTCGCCGAAGGGCACGAGGTGGACCTTGTCGTAGCTGTCGGTGATCCGCCCGCCCGGCTCGATCGCCAGGATGGCGTTGTAGTAGCGCAGGCGCTCCCCCGGCAGCGGCTCGTCGGCCCGCGCCGCGCCGGTGAGCAGGATCTGGCCCGGCTCCAGCCCGGCGCCGACCTTGGCCAGCGCATCGGGATCGCGCTGGATGAGGAAGGGGAAGGCCGATTCCGGCCAGACGATGTGGGTCGGGCGCGGCTCGCCGGGCTCCGGGGCACGCCGTGTCAGCTCGACGTAGCGCTCGACGATGTCGTCGCGGTTCTCGGGCCGGAACTTGGCGTCCTGGGGCAAGTTCGGCTGCACGAGGCGCAGGCGCACCCCGGCCACCACCGGGTCGGGCGCCGGATCCACCCGCCACGCCCCGTGGAGAGCGAGCGCCGCCAGCACGATGCCCGCGGCGAGCGTCGGCCCGAAGCGGCTGCGCGGGTTCGAGCCGGTGGCGAGCGTGGCCGGCGCGGCGCAGACCAGGACGGCGAGCACGGTCAATCCGTAGAGGCCGACGACGCTCGCCGCCTGCATCAGCCGGAGGTCCTGGCCGAGCGCCATGCCAAGCGTGTTCCAGGGGAAGCCCGTGAGGACGTGCCCACGCAGCCACTCGGCCGCGCCGACACCGAAGGCGAGCGCCGCGATCCGGCCGGGACCGCGCACCCAGAGCGCGCCCGCTAGCGCGAAGCCCGCGCCGTAGAACAGGCCGACCCCGAAGGGCAGGCCGACGACGCCGAGCGGCATCGCCCAGGCGAACTCGTCCGCCTCGACCAGGAAGGCGGCACCCAGCCACCACAGCCCGGCGGTGAGGTAGCCGAAGCCCCAGGCCCAGCCGACGAGCCCGCAGGGCAGGATCCGCCGGAGCGCCGGACGGTCGGCTGAGGCCGCGTCGGTGAGCCAGACGGCGACACTCAACGAGAGGGCGAGGGCGGGCAGGATGCCGAAGGGCGGCATGGCGAGCGCGCCGAGCGCGCCTGCGAGCCAGGCGAGGCCGAGACGGCGCCAGCCGGTCAGGCGCAGGATCGGGCGCAAGAGCCCTGCGCCCCCGCGCGGCCCGTCGGTGGGATGCGCCGCGGTACGGCTGTGAAGGGAGAGCGTCAGTGCCATCGGTCCGGGACCCGTAGACGGATCCCTTGGCCGCGAAAAGGCGCCGAAAGCGTGACGCCTCCTCGATTACGCCCGCGGCGGCTCCGCGACCGCGGCGGGCGGGGGCAGGGCCAGCGGCACCACCGCCTCGATCCGGGCGGGGCCACGCTTGAAGCGCAGGCGCTTGAGGCGGCGCGGGTCGGCGTCGAGCACCTCGAATTCCAGCTCGCCCGGGCCGCTGATGGTCTCGCCGCGGGCGGGCACGCGGCCGGCCAGCGTCACCACCATGCCGCCGAGCGTGTCGATCTCCTCGGCCATCTCGCCCACCGCCGCCGCCAGATCGACGCCGGTCGCCTCCGAGACCTCGGCGAGCGGCGCGCGGGCATCCGCCACGAAGATCTCCGCCTCGCCGTCGAGGCGTTGCACCATCCGGCCCTCGGCCACGTCGTGCTCGTCCTCGATGTCGCCCACCACCATCTCGATCAGGTCCTCGATCGAGATCAGCCCGTCGGTGCCGCCGTACTCGTCGATGACGAGCGCCATGTGGGTGCGCTGGGCCTGCATGCGGACCAGGAGGTCGATCGCCGGCATGGAGGGCGGCACGAACAGGACCGGGCGCTGAATCTGCGTCGAGGCCAAGGTCGCCGAGAGATCGACGTTGCCGAGGTTGAGCATGCGCAGCGCGCGCGCCGCGCCGCGCCGGGTGCGGGCCGCCGGGCTCTGCGGATCGATCGTGCCGGCCATCGCCGCCGCCTGGGCGCCCGGCACGGGCGCGCCGCGGCGCGCCTCCGCCTCGGCGCGGGCCGCGATGTGATCGACGAAGTCGCGGATGTGGACCATGCCGCGGGGGTCGTCCAGCGTCTCGCCGTAGACCGGAAGGCGGGAATGGCCGGCGGTGCGGAACAGCCGCAGCAGGTCGCCGAGGCTCGTCTCGATCGAGACCGCGACGATGTCGGCCCGCGGGATCATCACGTCGTCGACCCGCACCTTGTGCAGGCCGAGCACGTTCTTGAGCATGGCGCGCTCGTAGGGCGAGAACCCGTTCTCGCCCGAATCGGGCTCGCTGAGTGCGTCCTCGATGTCGTCGCGGAGGCTGTCGCGCGGCTTCAGGTGCAGGGCCTGGAGCAGGCGGTCGTACCAGGGCTCGCGCGCCTGGCCCTGCTCGCCTTCGGGGATGCTGGACGCGGCCTGGGCCGCGCCGCGACTTCGATCGTTGGTCATGTCGTCCGGTTCAGGGGTGAGGTCGCCGACCGCCTAAGGAGGCGCATCGGGGGGCTCGTCGAAGGGGTCCTCGGCGTAGGGGTTCGGGATGCCGAGCCCCGCCAGAGCCGCGATCTCGAGCGCCTCCATGGCGTCGGCCTCGGCCTCGCCGGTCTCGTGGTCCTGTCCGAGCAGGTGCAGGGTGCCATGAACGAGGAGGTGGGCGAGATGGTCGCGGAGCGGCTTCGACTGCTCCGCACTCTCGCGCAGCACCGTGTCATACGCAAGAACCACGTCGCCGAGCGGCGTCGCGATGCCCGCATGGCGCGGCTGGGGTGCCGCCGGAAAGGACAGCACGTTGGTGGGCTTGTCCTTGGCCCGCCACGTGCGGTTGAGTTCCTGCACGGCTTCGTCGTCCGCGAGCAGCACGCTGACCTCGAGGGCGCCCGCGGGCCGCGCGGGCGCGGCGGCGATCCCCGCCTCCACGGCGCGAATCACCAGCGCTTCGAGGTCCGGCACGGCCTCCTCCCAGCGCGCATCCTCGACCGCCACGTCGATCTCGGCCTCGATCCGGCTCCGCGTCCGCCGCATGGTCAGGCGAGCGGCCGGCGGCGCGGGTTCGGGTTGCGGTCGGCCTCCGATTCGCCGTGGGAGGCGCGCTCGTAGGCGGTGACGATGCGGCGCACGAGGTCGTGGCGCACCACGTCCACGTCCTTGAAGGTCACGCGCCCGATCCCCTCGACGCCGTCGAGGACCGAGACCGCCTCGACGAGGCCGGATTTCTGGCCGGGCGGCAGGTCGATCTGGCTCGGGTCGCCCGTGACGATCATGCGCGAGTTCTCGCCGAGCCGGGTGAGGAACATCTTCATCTGCATCGAGGTGGTGTTCTGCGCCTCGTCGAGCAGCACCACGGCGTTGGTGAGCGTGCGCCCGCGCATGAAGGCGAGCGGCGCGATCTCGATGATGCCGGTCTGCAGGCCGCGGTCGACGTGGCGCGCCTCCATGAAGTCGTAGAGGGCGTCGTAGATCGGGCGCAGGTACGGATCGACCTTCTCGCGCATGTCGCCGGGCAGGAAGCCGAGGCGCTCGCCGGCCTCGACGGCGGGGCGCGACAGGATCAGCCGCTCGGCGTGGCCCTGCTCGAGGAGCGAGACCGCGTGGCCGACGGCCAGCCAGGTCTTGCCGGTGCCGGCCGGCCCCTCGGCGAAGACGAGCTCGTTCGTGCGCAGGGCCCGGATGTAGGCGTCCTGCGCGGCGTTGCGGGCGCGGACCGCACCGCGGCGGCGGGTGGCGATCTGCTCGAAATGCTGGCCGTTGCCGCCCGATCCGTTGCCGGTCTCGGCCGGGATCTCGGCGGAGGGGAACAGGTTGCCCTGGACCGTGGCCTCCTGGATCGCCCCGTCGACGTCGCCGGTCGTGAGCGGGCCGCCCGCGCGGGCGCGGTCGTAGAGCTTCTCGAACACGCGGCGGGCGAGTTCGGCGGCGTCCGGCGGTCCCTTGACCACGAGGTGGTTGCCGAGCGCCGTCGCGGTCACCTCCAGGCGGCGCTCGATATGCGCGACGTTCTGGTCGTACTGGCCGAAGACGAGGCTGGCCAACCGGTTGTCGTCGAAGGTGAGCGAGATCTCGGCGGTCTCGTAGGGGCCGCGGGGGCCGGCGCCGCGGGGGCGCGGCGCGCCCCGCCCGGCCGCTCCGTCAGATGGCGTCAAAGGCAGGTCCTCTGGTGACGGGACGTAGATAGGTCCTCCCGCGCGGGGCGGGAGAGGCGCGGTGTCGCCTCACGCGGCCTCGGCCCGCGCGACCAATTCGCCGTGAAGGCTGTTCGCCCCCGCCTCGCGGATGCGGACCGCGACGACGCGGCCGATGGTCGAGGCCGGCGCCTCGAAATGGACGGCCAGCAGGTGCGGCGTCTTGCCGGCGACCTGGCCGGGGTGGCGCCCGGCCTTCTCGACCAGGACCTCGAACACCTGCCCCTCGGCGGCGCGCTGGTAGGCGTGGCGCTGCCGGTCGAGGAGCGCCTGGAGCGCGGCCAGCCGCTCGGACTTCACGGCCTCGGGCACGGCGTCGGCCCGCTCGGCCGCGGGGGTGCCGGGGCGCGGGCTGTACTTGAACGAGAAGGCGCTCTCGAAGCCGACGTCCTCCACGAGCCGCATCGTGTCGGCGAAGTCCGCATCCGTCTCGCCGGGGAAGCCCACGATGAAGTCGGACGAGAGGGCGATGTCCGGCCGGCTCGCCCGCACCCGCTCGATCAGGCGGCGGTACTGATCGCCCGTGTGCTTGCGGTTCATCGCCTTGAGGATGCGGTCGGAGCCCGACTGCAGGGGCAGGTGCAGGTAGGGCATCAGGGCCGGGATCTCGGCATGCGCCCGGATCAGGTCCTCGGCCATGTCGTTCGGGTGGCTCGTGGTGTAGCGGATGCGCGCGACCCCCGGAATGGCGGCCACCGCCCGCATCAGGTCGGGCAGGGTGGCGGCCGCGCCGTCGGCGCCCACGCCGTGATAGGCGTTCACGTTCTGGCCGATCAGGGTGATCTCGCGCACGCCCTCGGCGACGAGCGTCTCCGCTTCGCCGACGACGGCCGCGACGGAGCGCGAGACCTCGGCGCCGCGGGTGTAGGGCACCACGCAGAAGGCGCAGAACTTGTCGCAGCCCTCCTGCACGGTGAGGAAGGCGCCGACGCCGCGGTTGCGCCGGGCCGGCAGGTGGTCGAACTTGTCCTCGACCGGGAACTCGGTGTCGACGACGCGGCGCGCGCGCGAGCGGGCGATGAGGTCGGGCAGGCGGTGGTAGCTCTGGGGGCCCACCACCACGTCGACGGCGGGCTGCCGGGCGACGATCTCAGGCCCTTCCGCCTGCGCCACGCAGCCCGCCACCACGATGCGGGTGTCGAGGCCGGCGCGCTTGCGCTCGCCCTTCAGCTCGCGCAGGCGCCCGAGCTCGGAATAGACCTTCTCGGCGGCCTTCTCGCGGATGTGGCAGGTGTTGAGGACGACGACGTCGGCGTCCTCCACGGTGTCGGTCGGCGCGTAGCCCTCGGCGCCCAGCACGTCCGCCATGCGGGCGGCGTCGTAGGCGTTCATCTGGCAGCCGTAGGATTTGACGAAGGCTTTCTTCAACGCGTCCGGTCCCGCTTGTCCGTCGACCGGCCGCGAAGTCCTCACTGGGCGGCCGGGAGGCGGGCTCTAGCACAGTTTCGGCCGCGCGTCGCGGCGGCCGCGGATCACCCCGAGACCGCCTCCTCCCGACGCCCCTGTCCCGGGCGCATGGAGCGCGAGCGGAATGCGACCCGGGATCCAGCACGGAATGTCGCGAAGCGTCCGGATGCTGCAACGGTGCTGGAGATCGAGCCGCTTCGCGGCACTCTGTTCGCTAGGTCCCGGACCACCTTCCGCTGACGCTCCAGGCGTCCGGGAAACGGGTGCGGTTCCTTCGGAGCGGGCCGCGGAGCCGGCGTCGACTCAGACCGGTGCGAGGTCGCCGGCCGGAGCAGGAACGTCGGAGGGGCGCGTGCCGACCGTCGTGCCGGCCTGCGGCGTCCCGGCCCGCAGCTCGCGCAAGGCGCCCCGCACCGCCGCCTCGGCCAGGGCGGTGGCGCGCTTGCGGTCGGTGCCGGCCTCGAAGGCGATCGGCGCGCCCCAGGCCACGTGCACGTCGATCGGCCCCTCGCGCAGGAAGGTCGCGAGATGGGGCGCCAGCTCCATGTCGCCGTACCAGGCCACGTCCGGCCGCTCGGCCCGGGTCACCGGCATCCCGTTGCGGCGCGGATAGGCGAGCGCCAGGGGCTGCAGGCGCAGGTGCGGCAGGCGGCCCTCCTCGGCCTCGATCGCCGTGCGGGCGGCGCCGACGAGCGAGGAGCGGAAGGGCAGGAGCCGGGTGCCGTCCCCGGTCGTGCCCTCCGCGAACAGCACGATCAGCTCGCCCGCCGCGAGGCGCTGGCCCAGCGCCCGGTTGACCTCGGCGGTCGCCCCGCGGCGCGCCCGGTCGATGAAGAGGGTCTGCTGCAGCACCGCGAACCAGCCGATCACCGGCCAGCCGGCGATCTCGGACTTCGCCACGAAGGAGAGCGGGCGGAGCGAGCCCAGCGCCACGATGTCGAGCCAGGAGACGTGGTTGGCCAGAACCAGGGCCGGCTCGCCGGGCCGCGGCGGTGTGCCGCTCTGCGTCACCCGCACGCCGAAGAGGCGCAGGAACAGGCGGTGGAACAGCACCGGCGCCCGGCCGGAGGGGCGCCCGAGGCGCAAGCCCAGCCAGTGCGGGCCGACGAGCAGCCCGAAGGCCGCGGCCATCACCGCGAGGCGGGCGGCGATGCCGATCCGTGTCACCGCGGGAGCCTCGTCGCGCGCCTCATGCGAGGTCGGCCCGCATGGTGAGCGCGGTGGCGCGGCTGCCGTCCGCCTTCAGGTAGTAGCCGGTGCGCTGCCCGACCCGGACGAAGCCGTGCCGGGCGTAGAGCGTCAGCGCGGGCGCGTTGCCCTCGTCCACCTCCAGATGCACCGCGGCGACGCGGGCGCGGGCGAGCGCGGCCAGATGCTCGCGCAGCAGGCGGTGGCTCAGGCCGCCGCCGCGGGCCGAGGGCGCCAGCACGACGGTGAGGATCTCGGCCTCGTCGGCGGCCTGCCGCGACAGGATGAAGCCCTGCAGCGTGCCGGCCCGCCAGAGGGCGTGGGCGTGGGTCGAGCGCTCGCACAGCATCCGCTCGAACTCGTGCGCGTCCCAGGGCCGGGCGAAGGCGGTGGCGTGGAGGCGGGCCATCGCCCGACCTTGAGCGGCATCAGTGAGCGGGGCGACGTAGGGCTCGGGCAGGAGCGCGTCCCACCAGGAGAGCCACCACTCGTAGGGCCAGAAGGGCGAGACGGGACGGGTCATCGGCGGGCGAGGCGGGCGTGGTCCTGGGGCTGGGCGTCGGGCCCGCGCAGGTACATCGGCCGGGGCAGGGCCTGGGCAGGGTCGGCCACCTGCCCCAGGGAGGCGACCGAGACGATGTCGGGACCCGCGGTGTCGGCGACCAGGGCGGGCACGCCGCGGGCCTGGAGGGCGGCGGCGAGCGCGGGCGCGCCCGAGCCGACGAGCGTCACGGGACCGGCGCCCAGCCGCCCGGCGGCCGCCTCGACCGTGATGTGGGCGGGCGGCACCACGATGCCCTCGCCCGCGCTCAGCGCCAGCAGGTAGACGGCGCCGTGGCGGGCGTCGATCGCGGCGGCGAGCGTGCCCTCGTGGTTGGCGGCGAGCAGCGGGGTCAGCAGGGCGGAGAGCGTGGTGACGCCCACCACCGGCTTCCCCAGCGCCAGCCCCAGCGCCCGCGCCGCCGAGAGCCCGACGCGCAATCCCGTGTAGCTGCCGGGCCCGACCGTGACGGCGATCCGCTCCAGGCTCTCGAAGCCGCCCTCGACGCGGGCCATCACCCGCTCGACCAGGGGCAGCAGGGCCTCGGCATGGCCGCGGGCGAGCGCCATGCTCTCCTGCGCGAGCGGCGCCTCGGCCGCGTCGTCGAGGACGCAGGCGGAGCAGAGGTCGAGCGCCGTGTCGATGGCCAGGATACGCAAGCTCACTCCCGTCGCCGACGCCCTCCCGCCGGCCCAGTCGATGGATACGCAGACGACCCTACGGCAAAACGGCCGCCCCGTCAGGCGGAGCGGCCGTGCTTGCACAGGGTTGGGCCTCGGGTGTTGCGCGCGGGCGTCTGTCCCGGGCGTCTGTCCCGGGCGTCCCCGCTGGCGCCTCAGACCGCCTGGACCTCGCGGATCTGCGGCAGGAAGTGGCGGAACAGGTTCTGCACGCCCTGGCGCAGCGTCGCGGTGGAGGAGGGGCAGCCCGAGCAGGCGCCCTTCATCTCGAGGTAGACCACGCCCTCCTTGTAGCCCCGGAAGGTGATGTCGCCGCCGTCGCCCGCCACCGCGGGGCGCACCCGGGTCTCCAGCAGGTCCTTGATGGTCACGACCGTGTCGTGGTCGGCCGCGTCGTAGAACTCCTCCGAGGTGTCGTCGGCGGCGTCGGCGGCGTCCTCCAGCACGGGGGCGCCGGACTGGAAATGCTCCATGATGGCGCCGAGCACGGCGGGCTTCACCTGGGGCCAGGAATCGTCGCCCTCGGCCTTGGTGACCGAGATGAAGTCGTGCCCGAAATAGACGCCGGCCACGCCCCGCACGCCGAACAGGCGGGAGGCCAGCGGCGAGCGGGCGGCGCCTCCTGCGTCCTTCGCCTCGAAGGTGCCCTCGGGCAGGACGACGCGGCCCGGCAGGAACTTCAGGGTGGCGGGGTTCGGGGTGGCTTCTGTCTGGATGAACATGGGGAATCCTCGTCCGCTGCGCCGGTTCAAGGCCGGCCGGGAACGGCGCCGCGCGTGCGCCGCCCCTCATGTGGCCCGGCCCGCGGATTTTCTCAACCGCGGGTCCCGGTGCGACCGAGGATCGACAAACCCGTCCCGATCCTGTAACGGCACCGCCAACTCACAACAGGATCGCCGAAATCCTGGCGTGCCGATCCCATCCGGGGATCCGGGACGCAACGGCTGGAGCATTGCCATGAACATCATCGAGCAGCTGGAGCGCGAGGAAGTCGCGCGCCTCGCCAAGACCATTCCGGATTTCGAGCCGGGCGACACCCTGATCGTGAACGTCCGCGTGAAGGAGGGTGAGCGCACCCGCGTCCAGGCCTACGAGGGCGTCTGCATCGCCCGTTCGGGCGGCGGCCTCAACGAGAGCTTCACGGTCCGCAAGATCTCCTACGGCGAGGGCGTCGAGCGCGTCTTCCCGGTGCACTCCCCGATGATCGACTCGATCAAGGTGGCCCGCCGCGGCAAGGTGCGCCGTGCCAAGCTGTACTACCTGCGCGACCGCCGCGGTAAGTCGGCCCGCATCGTCGAGCGCGTCGAGCGCAACAAGGCCCCGAAGGCCGCGAAGGCCGCTCCGGCCGCTCCGGCCGCCGCCGAGTAAGGTTTCGGGACTTGCCGCCCTCCGGGGCGGCGCCGTTGAGGAAAGCCCGCGCCGGTCCGTCCGGGGCGGGTTTTTCTTTGGCCGCGGCGCGTCCATCTTCCGTGGGCGGGGATCGTCTGTAGGATGCTCGCGACGCGTTTCGGAGCGGTAAGCGATGACGACGCTGCTTGATCGGGCCCTGGCGCGGGCACGGCAGTTGCCCCCTGCCCAGCAGGACGAGATCGCCCGGATGGTGCTCGCCCATCCGGGCCTCCCCGCGGACGTGCCGGGCCAGGTCGATCCGCAGACGCGGCGCGCGGTGGACGCGTTCCTGCACCGTCTCGACGGCCGCTACCCGATCCGTGAGGCGATCCTGTTCGGCAGCCGCGCCCGCCAGACCCACACGCACGAGAGCGACGCCGATCTGGCACTGGTGCTCGAGGGGGAGAGAGGCGACCGCATGAAGGTCACGCTCGACATGGCGGATGTCGCCGTCGACGTGCTGTTGGAGACGGACGTCCTCGTGAACGTCCTGCCGCTCTGGGACGAAGACCTGCGCTCGCCCGAGACGTTCAACAATCCGGCGCTCCTCGCTGCCGTCAAGCGCGAGGGGGTGCGCCTGTGAGCGAGGGCGACACGCCGCAATTCTTCCGCGCACGCTCGATCCGGGCCCTTGAGTCGGCGCGGATGCTGGTGCGAGAGGGTGATGCGGCTGGGGCCGGAACAGGGCCTACTACGCAATGTTCGATGCCGTCCACGCGGCCCTGCGGATCAAGGGCATCGTCTCCGAGGGTCCCGGTCCAAAGACGCATAACGGCCTGATCAGCCTGTTCAGCAGGGAACTGGTGCAGACCGGCCAGTTGGATGTCGCCTACAGCAAGGCGCTCAACAAGGTACAGCAGGTCCGCCTGCAGGGAGATTACGCCGCGGGGCCTCTATCGCTGGAGGATGCGACCCGCGCGGTGGCGCAGGCCGAAACGTTTGTTGCGGGGCTGCGGGAAGCATTTCCGCTCCCATAGGCATCACGCGTGGCACGGAGGTGCTGGACCGCAGGCCTGTAGTCTCACCCCCGCCGCAGCGCTTCCAGCACCTTGCCGCCCGGGCGGCCGGTCTGCGGCATGCCGAGCTCGCGCTCGACCGCCTTGATCGCGTCACGGGTCTTCTGGCCGACCTTGCCGTCCGGCTCGCCGACGTCGTAGCCGCGCCGCGTCAGGCGGACCTGCAGGTCGCGGCGCTCGGCGCGCGAGAGCGGCGGGTCGTCGGTCGGCCACTCGGCCTGGACGCCGGGGCGCCCGCGCAGCCGGTCGGAGAGCACCGCGATGGCGAGCCCGTAGGATTCGGCCGCGTTGTAGGAGTAGATCGCGTCGAAGTTCTTCGTCACCAGGAAGGCCGGACCGTCGACGCCCGCCGGCGCGATGATGCCGGCCGGGCCCTCGCCCGAGAGCGGGCGGCCATCGACCCGGGTCACGCCGAGCGAGGCCCAGTGGCCGACCGCGTGCTTGTTCTTGCGGCCGGCCGCCGCGACGTTGAAGCCGCGCGGCAGGCGCACCTCGTAGCCCCAGGGCGTGCCGTTGTTCCACTTGGCGGCGCGCAGGAAGTTCGCCGTGGAACCCACCGCGTCGGCCACCGAATCGACCACGTCGCGGCGCCCGTCGCCGTCGAGATCGACCGCGAGGCGCTGGTAGGTGGTCGGCATGAACTGGGTCTGGCCGAAGGCGCCGGCCCAGGAGCCGGTCAGGCGCTCGGGCGCGATGTCGCCGTGGGCGATGATCTTGAGGGTGGCGAGGAGTTCCCCGCGGAAGAAGTCCCGGCGCCGGTTGCCCGAGCAGGCGAGGGTGGCCAGCGACTGCACCAGCGGCATCTTGCCGAGGTTCTTGCCGAAATTCGATTCGACGCCCCAGACCGCCGCGATGGTGTGGCGATCGACGCCGTAGCGCGCCTCGGCCTGCGCCAGCGCCGCCGCGTGCTGGCGCATGGCCGCGCGCCCGTCCTCGACCCGCTCCTCGTCCACGAGGGCGGCCATGTAGTCCCAGATCGGCGTCTTGAACTCGGGCTGGGCCTGGGAGAGCTCGATGACCTTGTCGTCGAAGCTGATGCCGGCCGTCGCCGCCCGGAAGGCCTGGGCCGAGACGCCCTGCTGGGCCGCCTGGGCCTGGATGCCGGCCAGACACGCGTCGAAGCTCGCCCGGGCGGGCACGGCCGCCAGCATCCCGGCGAGCCCCAGCAGGGAGAGGATCGTGGCGCGCGGCGTCGTCGTCATCAGGCGGCTCCTTGCGGTCTCGGATGCCGCCCATTCAAGGCGGCATCAAGGTAAAGGAACCGTGATCAGGTTGCCCGGAGGCCGCGTCTCCGGTGCGCGTCGATCGCCCTCGCCCTTTTCCCGGACGCCTGGAACGAAGTGGAAGGCGATCCGGGATCCAGAGAATAAAGGGCCGCGAAGCGGCTCCATCTTCGGCACCAGCGCAGCAGAATGGTCGCTTCGCGTCTTCCTGTGCTGGGTCCCGGGTCGCATTCCGCTGACGCTTCATACGCCCGGGAAAGGGCCCCGGCGTGACGCAGGCCGCCCTCAGGCCCAGCCGCGCTCCGCGAGCTTGGCCTCGTAGGCGTCGATGGCGGACGCCCGCTCCAGCGTCAGGCCGATCTCGTCGAGGCCGTTGAGCAGGTTGTGCTTGCGGGCCGGGTCGATGTCGAAGTGCAGCGTGCCGCCGTCGGGGCCGCGGATGGTCTGGGCCTCGAGGTCGATCGAGAGCGTGGCGTTCTGGCCCCGCTCGGCATCCTCGAACAGCTTCTCGAGGTCCTCCGGCGCCACCACGATCGCCAGGATGCCGTTCTTGGCGCAGTTGTTGAAGAAGATGTCGGCGAAGCTCGTCGAGATCACGCAGCGGATGCCGAAATCGGCCAGCGCCCAGGGGGCGTGCTCGCGCGAGGAGCCGCAGCCGAAATTGTCGCCCACCACCAGGATCTTGGCGTTGCGGTAGGCCGGCCGGTTGAGGACGAAGTCCGGGTTGTCCGAGCCGTCCTCGTTGTAGCGCATCTCGGAGAACAGGCCCTTGCCGAGGCCGGTGCGCTTGATCGTCTTGAGGTACTGCTTCGGGATGATGCGGTCGGTGTCGATGTTGATGATCCGCATGGGCGCCGCGACGCCCTCCAGGGTGGTGAATTTTTCCATTGCTCGTCGTGCCGTCGATCGGGGTCGGACCAGCCTATAGCAGCGCCGGTCCGGCCCCGGAAGTTTACCGGGCGAGCGCCGCCGTGTCCTCCGGGCGCAGGCGCCCGTCGTGGAGCGCGGTCGCGACCAGGGCGCCGGCCGCGCCCGCTTGCGCGAGCGCCGCGAGGTCGTCCGGCCCGCGCACGCCGCCGGCCGCGTGGACGCGGGCCCCGGGCGCCCGGCGTCGGACGTCGCGGATGCCGTCGAGATCGGGACCGGCATCGGCGCCGACGCGGGCGAGCGTCATCACGATCACGTCGCGGGGCCAGAGGCCGGCATCCTCGTGGAGCGCGGCCGGTCCGAGCCGCGCCGCGCCCCGGCTGTCGAGGGAGAGCACCGCCCGGTCGCCGAGCGCCCGCACGAGGTCGGCGTCGCGCTGGCTCTCGCTGCCGATCACCGGGCGCCCGAGCCCGGCATCCGCGAAGGCCTCGGTCGCGGCCCGGTCGTGGAAGCCCGCATCGACCCAGAGCGCCGTGCCGGGGCAGGCCCGCGCGATGGCCTCCAGGGCGGCGCGGTCGGGCGGGTCGCCGTCGATGATCGCGTCGAGGTCGGCCACGTAGAGGATCGGGGCGGGGAAGGCCGCCAGGATCCCGGCCGCAACCGCGCCGGGCGCCGAGCCCTTTGCCAAGGGCGTCTCGATCGGGGCATAGGAGTCGCGCTCGCCCCGGCGCGCCCGGACCACCCGGCCCCGGCGCAGGTCGAGCACCGGGATCACCGCGAAACCCTCCACCCGCTCCTCCATCGAGACGCCTCGTGTCAGTTGCTTCGACATCAAGTCGCACAAGAATCGGGTGGGATCTCGGGGGGGTGCACGTCAAGGCGGCGCTCGTCGAGGACGGCGTCGTGCGCGACGTGGTGCAGGCGGCCTGCCCGCTCTGGCGCGGCCTGCCCGCGCTCGACAAGACGCTGGCCGGGCTGCCGGACTGGACCCGCGGCGAGGCGGAGCACGCCGTCACCATGACGGGCGAGCTGACCGACTGCTTCGCCGACCGCGCCGACGGGGTGGCCCAGCTCGCCGGCTGGGCGGCGCGGAACCTCGCCGGAGACGTGCGGATCTACGCCGGCCGCGCCGGCTTCGTCGCGCCGGAGCGGGCGGAGGGCTGTGCCGCCGACATCGCCTCGGCGAACTGGCACGCGACCGCCGCGCTCGTCGGGCGCCATCTCCGCCACGCGCTGCTCGTCGATATCGGCTCGACCACCGCCGACCTGATCCCGATCGTGGACGGGGCGCCGGAGAGCGCGGGCTACAGCGACGCCGAGCGCCTGGAGACGGGGGAACTCGTCTACACGGGCGTGGTGCGCACGCCGCTCCTCGCGCTCGCCGACCACGCGCCCTTCCGCGGACGGCGCACCCGGCTGATGGCCGAGACCTTCGCGCATGCGGGCGACGTCCACCGCATCCTGGGCGACCTCGCCGAGGAGGCGGACCAGCAGCACACGGGCGACCTCAAGGGCAAGTCGATCCCCGAGAGCGAGACGCGGCTCGCCCGGATGGTGGGCCGCGACCGCGGGGAGGGGAGCGCGGCCGAGTGGGCCGCGCTGGCCCGCCATTTCGCCGAGGCGCAGCTGCGCCAGCTCCACGACGCGGCCGCCGCGCTGCTCTCGCGACCCGACCTGCCGGCCGACGCACCGCTGGTCACCTGCGGGGCCGGCGCGTTCCTGGCCGAGCGCCTCGCCGCCCGGCTCGGGCGCGCCGCCATCCCCCTCACCGCGATCCTGGCGGCCCGCATCGCGGGCGAGCCCGCCTTCGCCTCGACCTGCGGCCCCGCCCTGGCGGTGGGCCTCATCAGTGCCGACGACCAGACCGAGAGCCCTGCCGGGAGATCCGCATGAGCGCCATCAAGATCCTCGCCCGCGTCCTGACCACCCGGGTCGGCCCGCATATCGAGCTGGCGCTCGCCACCGAGGGCGGCGAGGTGGTGAAGGTGCTGGCCACCCACGAGCAGATCGACATGCTGGTGGACGAGTTGGAGGACATCCTGAACTCCTCCGGCGCGCCCGACCCGGACGAGCCGCCGGAGGCGGCCTGAGCGTCCCGGGAGCGGGCGGACCCTACCGCAGGAAATCCCCGAAGGCGCGCGGGCCGTCGCCCGTCGGGATCTCGCGCACGACCTTCAGCGTCCCGGCATCGATGACGCTCAGCGTGTTCGAGCCCCAGTTGGCGACGTAGAGGTGGCGGCCGTCCCGGGCGGCGCCGATGCCCTCGGGATGGTCGCCGACATCGATCGTGCCCACGCTCTTCAGCGTCGCGAGGTCGAAGGCCGTGACGCTGTTGCCGTACTGGTCGGTGACGAAGCCGCGGCCACCCGCGAGCGCCACCACGTAGGGCCGCTCGCCGGTCTTCACCCGGCCGACCTCGCGGCGCGCGGGCACGTCGATCACCGAGACGTCGTCGCCCGTGACGTTCGCCGTGTAGGCGCGCTTCCCCTCCGCATCGAGGGTGAGCCCGAACGGGTGTTTCCCCACCGGCACCTGGGCGACCTCCCGGCGCGCGGCGATGTCGACCACCGAGACGCTGTCGGCCTCGCGGTTGGCCACGAGCAGGGTGGCGCCGTCCGGGGTCACGGCGAGGCCGGAGGGGGATTGTCCGACCGCGATCTCCCCGTCCGCAACCAGCTTGCCGCCCTCGGGGCGCAGCACCAGCACGCGGGCGGCGTACCAGTCGGCGACGTAGACGGTGCCGGCGCGCGGATCGACGCCGATGCCGAGCGGGCCGCCGGGGAGCTTGAGATCCTGCGTGACCGTGTCGGTCCTCAGGTCGATCACCGCGAGGCCCGGCAGGTCGGGGCGGGTGACGTAGGCGGTGTCGCGGCCGGGCGAGAGCGCGATGCCGGCGGGCGAGCCGGAGACGGGGATGCGGCGGACGACCTTGGCGGCGTCGAGATCGACCACCTCGACGGCGTTGTCGCCCTGGACGGTGACCAGGGCCTCGGCGGCGCGGGCCGGGTGGGGGAGGGCGGCGAGGAGGGCGAGGGCGAGGACCAGCCGCAGGATATCCCTCCCCTCTCTGCGGGACTTCGTCCCGACCGACCCGGCCTGACGGCCGGCCCACCCTCCCCCGCAGAGGGGGAAGGGAAGGCGCGCTCGCGACAGGGCGAGGAGGCCGGCCCTGAGCCGGCCTCCCACGGGACGCATGCGTCCGATCAGGTTCACGAACCCTTCTCGACCTTGGCCTTCAGGTTGTCGAGGCCGGCGCGGTAGAGGCCCTGGACGGCCTTCTTCGAGGCCTCGTCGTTGAGGTCCGGCGGCGGATCGTTGTTCATGTAGCCGCGGTAGAAGGCGCCGCGCCACGTCACCTTGGTCTTGTTCGCGCCTTCCGCCTCGACCTCGATGTTCGAGGAGTAGTCGTTCACCGGCAGGGTCTTCACGTCGACCTTGTTGATCCGGTACATCAGGGCCTTCTTGTCGGCGTCGTACTTGGCGAGCTCCTCCTCGACCGTGGCGCCGCCCTTCAGCGTCAGCGTGCGGGTGGCCTTCGGCTCGTTGCCGCCCTTGCCCTCGGTCTTCTCGACCACCGGGATCCAGCTGCCGTCCTGGAAGTTGCCGACCACCGCCCAGACCTTGTCGGCGGGCGCGTCGATCTCGACCGACTCCGAGATCTTCTGGCGGGTCGGCCCGTGGGCCTGGGCCGTGAACGACACCGTGGCGAGCGCCGCCACGGCCGCGAGTCTCATGAACCGCATGGACGTTTCTCCTTCGCGCGCCGTCTAGGAAGCGGCGCCGGGGTTTGCGAGGACCCGCTCGCTGCGGCCGAGGGCCTGCGCGACCTTGTCCTCGATCCAGTCCCAGGCCTCGCGCTCGCGCGGCCCGGCCGTCTTGGATATCGCGATGGCGAGATAGGCCATCTCAGCCAGGATCTTGTCCGGGCTCAGCATGTGCAGCCGCGTCGAGAGGATCGCGGCCTCCAGCACGGCGGCTTGCGCCCGGTTGTAGCCGATGAAGGGCTCGTGGGCGTGGGCCCCGATCAGGCGCCCGCGGAAGCGGGGCCGGGTGGCGTCGTCCTCGACCGACTCCACCGCGAACTCGGCGTGGCCGAAGCTGTCGGCCAGCCGCTTGCCGGGGATCGCCGCGCAATCGACCACCGGCCAGTCGCGCCGGCCCGTGACCGCGCCCGCGATCACCCGGACGTCGCGCGGGCTCGACGCAGCGAAATGGGGGTTGGCCTCCAGGTTCCGGATGGTCGGCGAGGGCCGGAACGGGGCGAGCACGTAGGCGTCGTCCTCGCGGATCAGCCCGAAGGGCACGAGATGCAGGTCGCCCTCGGGCGACAGAGTGGTGACGACGGTCTCGAGGATCAGCGGCACGGTCTCAATCCTCGGCCACCAGCCTGCCGCAGACGAGCTTTTTTTTGGGACTGGGCGTTGCGTCGACCGCGACCGCGGCGCGGGCCTCCGCGGCGTCGATGGTCTCGGGCGGGCTCGCATCGGCCTCGACGGGAATGCGGGCGTCGCGGGTGCCCGGCGGCGGCACGCCGGGGCCCGAATGCCGGGTGTGGCCGGCCTTCTTGAAGGCGGTGGTATCCTCGGCCTCGGCGTCCGCCGCCGCGCCCCAGACCAGGGGCTCGTCCTGCACGTAGCGCTTGCCCAATCGCCACGCGGTCTCGGCCTTGGCCAGCTCGTTCCCGAGATAGAAGGCGTGGGCGCCGTCGCTCGCCACGTTCAGTTCGGGGAAGAAGGCCATCGCGTCGGTGCCGACCCTGTGGATGTCGCGGTTGTAGACGTGGATGCCGTCCTCGGCGACGGCGATGCGATAGTTCGGGTCGCGCACCTCCGCGGCAAGGGCCGCGATCTCGTCGGGGGTCTGCACGAAGGGGCGCTTGTCGTGAAGTGCCAGAAGTGCCCGCCCGTAGCCCTTGGGCAGCGCCGCGTCGGCCTTGGCGGCGTACATCACCCGCCGGGCGGCGTCGTGTTCCTCCACGGTGCGGCGGGTGTGGTTGGAGACCTGCACGATCAGCACGTTGCGGATGGCGAGTTCCGAGCACATGCCGGCCAAGAGCGCGGTGACGCCGAGGCTGTCGGCCTCGGTCAGCTCCGTGAGGTTGCCGGTCCCCATCATCATCTCGGCCTCGGGCCAGCGCGCCCGCACGTCGCGGTAGCGGGCGATCGAGTCCACGAAGCCGAAATGGATCGGCTCCAGGATCGGGTCGGCCATGTAGGGCAGGCCGGCCCGCTCCATCCGCTCGATCGCCCGGTCGAGGGAGGGCAGGTCGTCGGGCCGCATCGGCACCAGCACCGGCACCGCGCCGGTCTCGAAGGCGAGGTCGAGCGTCTCCTCGTTGAGGCTGAGGAGATAATCCGCCCCGGCCCTGGCCCCGCGGGTCAGCTCGTCGAGGGAGAAGGAATCGACGCTGACCGTCAGCCCCGCCCCCTTCATCAGCCGCACCGTGTCCTCGAGATGCGGGAAGGCGGTGTCCGGCAACCCGCCGAGGTCGATCACGTCGGCGCCGCGGCGGGCGAGGTCGAGGCCCTTCTGCAGGATCGCCTCGGGCGTCATCTTCGAGGCGTCCACGATCTCGGCGAAGATGCGCAGGTCGTGGCGCGAGAGGTCCACCGTGCGCCCGGCGAGCCCGAGATGGGCGGGGAGATCCACGATCTCGTCGGGGCCGCGCTCGACCGGCACGCCGAAATGCCGGGCCAGCGCCTCCGGGTCGGCGCGGCAGCGGCCGGGCAGGATCACCCGGGTCGCGCCCTCCGGCAGGGTGACGCGGCGGCGGATGATCTCCTCGGTCATCAGCGCCGCGACCTTCACGCCCGAATCGGCGATGCTCCAGGCGAAGCGCTCGGCCGGCAGGCCGGCGGCGACCTTCTCCAGGCGCGCGCGGGCGAGCTTGCCGGTGATGAAGACGAGGTGCTCGGGCTGGCTCACGTCTGGCTGGCTCACGCGGCGACCCGGCCCTCGGCCGGTCCCTCGATGCGGATGGTGCCGCGGTAACGCGCCGCGAAGGTGGGGAAGGCCGCGTCCACGAGGCCGAGGCGCGCCCACTCCGCCGGGCCGGTGCCGGGCGGGGGGCCTAAGGATTTCACGAGGATGCAGGCGGCGGCGCCGACTTGGCCGGCGAGCCAGAGCGCGAGGCTGTCGGAGGTGACGTCCCAGGATTCGGGGATGTCGGGGTGGCCGGCGCGCAGGGCCATGGGATCCCACACCCGCGCCAAGCCCGGCCCAGTCGCGGGTCCCCTCTCCCGCACGGGAGAGGGAGCCTCGTCGCGGCTCCCGCCCACATCCTGATCAGGCAGGGTCCGCTCGATCCGCAGCCCCGGTTCCAGATCCAAGAAGACCTCGGCCATCCGCCCCATCGCGTCGAGGGCGAGGCGGTGGGCGAGGGCATCGTCGAAACCGAGCGCCCCTTGCGCCGCCCGCACCGCGTCCGCGAAGGGGCCGCCGCCCGGCACGATCAGGCAGGGACCGTCCGCGGCCGCCGCGAGCCGCCGCAGCCGGGCGCGCAGGCGCTCCGGATCGGCGAGCAAGCTGCCGCCGAGCTTCACCACGGTGAGCGACGCGCTCACGCGGCCTCCCGGGCGGGGAGCGCCCGCAGGGTCCGCACCGCCTCGGCGACCGCGCGGCCGTCGAGGGCGCGGCGGCGGTCGCCGTCGCGGCAGAGGCCGCCGCGGAAGCCGAGATAGCCCGGCGCGTGCCGGGCGAGCCCGGCGATGTCGGAGACCCGCAGCGAGCCGGCAAGGCCCGAGAGCAGCCCGTGCACCCGGCAGGCGGCGGTGAAGGCGGAGAGATGCGGCCCGTCGAGCAGGTCGGTGAGGCGCCGCCCGTCCTTGCCGGCGGTGTCGATCATCGCGCCGGCAAGGCCCGCCGCGGCGAGCGCCGGGACGTGGCCGGCGTCCGGCGCGTCCTCGGCGAACAGCACCGCGATCAGCCGGCCGGGCGCGGCGGCGGCGGCGGCGGCGAGCAGGGCAGGGGGGCAGCCGGGGAGCAGCGCGACCTTGACGTAGTCGACGCCGGTCGCCGCCATCGCCCGGACAGTGGCCTCCATCTGCGCGGCGGCGGGCTCGCCCGCGACCGCGCTGGTGACCGCGCGGCCCGCGAGGCGCTCCACCAGCGCCCGCACGGTCGCGACCGGCAGCGCGCCGAGCGCGCCGCGCTCCGGGTCCTTGGCATCGACGAGGTCGGCGCCGGCCGCGCAGGCGCGTTCGGCCTCGGCCACGTCGCGGACGCTGACGAGGAGGCGGGGCGGGGCGGGGTCGGGCGGGAACGGCGGGACGGTCACGACTTCTCGGGCAGGGGCTCGGCGAGCAGGCGGTTCTTGACCACCCAACGCATCGCGTGCGCCCAGGTATCATCGGTGTCGGCCCGGATCACCACCTGTCCGGCCCGCACCGGCTTGCCGGTGGCCGCGTCCAGGATGCGGACGTACAGGTTGAAGATCTGGTTCGATCCCTTCTCCACATAGCCGGTCACCGCGAGATCCGCACCCAGCGTCCGGGCGATGGGGGCCGCGCAATCCTCGCACTTGTAGAAGGGGCCCTGCTTGGCGATCTCGGCCGCCTGGGCGGCCGTATCCACGGGCTCGAGGCCCCCCTGCTTGGCGAGCATGCCCTTCAGTTCGTCGGTGACGAGGGCGAGCTTGCGGGTCTCGTCGGGCCGCGCCCGGCGCCCACCGACGACGCCGGGATCGAGCAGCTCGACGGGGAAGACCGCCGCCTTGCGCGGGTCGGCGCGGGCCGGCCCATCCGGCGCGGCCAGGAGCGCGAGCGCCGCGAGGCCAGCGAGGAGCGCGCGCACGGACGGCGAAGGCACCGCGAAGGGCATGGTCGGTCTCCCTGGGTCGCGCTCGTGACGGGGCGGCGCGTCGCCCAAGGATCGTGCGGCGGGACGGTTTGGCAATCCCCGGCGCCTCCGTCATCGTCGCCGCACCGGGTCGGAGAAGGAATCGCGATGCCCCTCGTCAGCGTCACGCGCCTGCGCATCCGGGCGCTCCGCTTCCTGCCGGCCTTCGCGCTCCACGCGGTCCGCACGGCCCGGCAGGTGCGGGCGGCGCCGGGCTTCCGGGGCGGGGCGATCCTGCGCGACCGGGACTGGACCTTCTGGACGCTCACCGCCTGGGACGGGCCCGAGAGCATGCGGAGCTACATGGGGGCGGACGCCCACCGGGCGGCGATGCCGCGCCTCTCGCACTGGTGCGACGAGGCCAGCACCGTGCACTGGGACGCGGCGGAGCTGCCCGGCTGGGCCGAGGCGGACAAGCGGATGCGCGACTGGGGCCGCGCCTCCCGGGTGCGTCACCCGAGCCCGCGCCACGAGACCCTGAGCTACCGGCCGCCGCGCCTCTCGGCCTCCGCGGCGCTCGTCCCGAAGCCCCCGTCCGCGGGGATGTGAGCGGGAAACCGGGCGGCACGGGCCTTCGCGGGTCCGATCGGGACCGAAGGCCGTTGAGTAGGCGGGGCTTATGCTGTTACCTGCCGGCCGCATGCGCGCACCTGCAAGATCCTTCATCCTGGCCTTCATCCTGGCCCCGGCGCTCACCGGCGCCGCCGCGCCGCCCGCCGCCGCGCAGGAGCCGGCAGCCGCCCCCGCGGCGGCGCCCTCCGAGACGCGGATCGGCCTGATCCACCGGGTCCAGCCCCAGCCCTCCTCCTACGACGCGGAGGCCCCGCCGGAGGACGAGGGCGTGGCGGGCGCCCGCATGGCGATCGCCGACAACAACACCACCGGCCGCTTCACCAAGCAGTCCTACGCGCTCGACGAGGCGGCGCTCACTGAGGGCGGACCCGGCGCCGTCGAGACCGCCCGGGCCCTGGTGGAGAAGGGCACGAAGTTCATCATCCTGGCGCTGCCGGCCGACGAGGTGCTCGCCGTCGCCGACGCGCTGAAGGACACGGGCGCGGTGATCCTCAACGCCGCCGCCCCCGACGACCGCCTGCGCGGGGCCGATTGCCGCAAGAACCTGTTCCACGTCGTGCCCTCGCGGGCGATGCAGACCGACGCGCTGGCGCAGTACCTGACCCTGATGCGCTGGCGGAAGCTGTTCCTGATCGTCGGCCCGAACGAGGCCGACCGGCTCTACGCCGAGGCGCTGAGGAACTCGGCCCGCAAGTTCGGCCTGAAGATCACCGCCGAGAAGCCCTGGACCTTCGGGCCGCTCGCCAAGGCGCGGGGCGACACGCCGACCCGGGCCGAGGCGATGGTGTTCACCCGCGGGCTCGACTACGACATGGCGGTCGTGGCCGACGAGGCCGGGGACTGGGGCGATTACGTGCCCTACCGCACGGTCGATCCGCGCCCCGTGGGTGGCACGCAGGGGCTCGTCGCCACGACCTGGTCGCCCGTGCTGGAGACCTGGGGGGCGGCCCAGGCGCAGAACCGCTTCCGGCGCCTCGCGGGGCGGCTGATGCGCCCGCTCGACTACCAAGTCTGGACCGCGGTGCGGATCGTGGGCGACGCCGCGACCGTCAGGAAGACCGCCGACCCGGCCGTGCTCGGCCCCTACCTCACCGACCCGGCCTTCAGCGTGCCGGCCTACAAGGGCGTGTCCTTGAGCTTCCGCCCCTGGGACCAGCAGCTGCGCCAGCCGTTGATCGTGGTGCAGCCGAAGATGCTGGTCTCGGTCGCGCCCGAGCAGGGCTTCCTGCACCAGCGCACGCCGCTCGACACGCTCGGGGTCGACCTGCCCGAGACGGCCTGCAAGCTCAAGTGAGGCCGCCGCGATCGGCCGGATGCGGCGATGCGCGCCGGGCCCCGGCCCAGGGCGCGCCCTCGCAACCGGCGGGAAACGCCTTACAATCTGCCGCAACGAAGGCCCGACGGGCCGAGGGAGGATCGGGATGGATCGCTGCGCTACGGCAGTGCTGGGATTGGCCGCGCTGATCGGCCTGACGGAGGGCGCGTCCGCCTACACCGTCTACGTCTCGAACGAGAAGGGCAACACGGTCAGTGTCATCGACACCGAGACGATGGCGGTGACGGGGACCTGGAAGGTGGGGCGGCGCCCGCGCGGCATCACGACCAGCAAGGACGGGAAGGAGGTCTTCGTCTGCGCGAGCGACGACGACCGCATCGACGTGCTCGACGCCGCCACCGGCAAGGTGGTGCGCTCGCTGCGCTCCGGGCCCGACCCCGAGCAGTTCATCCTCGATGCCAGCGGCAACCCGCTCTACGTCGCCAACGAGGACGACAGCCAGGTCACGGTCATCGACATCGAGAAGAACCGGGTGCTGGCCGAGGTGCCGGTCGGCGTGGAGCCGGAGGGGATGGGCCTGTCGCCGGACGGGAAGATCCTGGTCAACACCTCCGAGACCACCAACATGGCCCACTTCATCGACACCAAGACCTTCCAGGTGATCGACAACGTGCTGGTGGACGCCCGCCCGCGCTTCGCCGAGTTCACGGGCGACGGCAAGGTCCTCTGGGTCTCGTCCGAGGTCGGGGGCACCGTCAGCGTCATCGACGTGGCGACGCGCCGCGTGGTGAAGAAGATCACCTTCAAGATCCCGGGCGTGAACGACGAGGCGATCCAGCCGGTCGGCGTGCGCATCACCAAGGACGGCACGAAGGCCTTCGTGGCGCTCGGCCCCGCCAACCGCGTCGCGGTGATCGATGCGAAGACCTACGAGGTGCAGAAGTACCTTCCCGTGGGCCAGCGCGTCTGGCAGCTCGCCTTCACGCCGGACCAGAAGCTGCTGTTCTCCACCAACGGCACCTCCAACGACGTCTCGGTGATCGACGTGGCGGCCGAGAAGGTCGTCAAGAGCATTCCGGTCGGCCTGCTCCCCTGGGGCGTGGCCGTCTCCCCGCAGTGATTGTTTGGGACCTCTGCCGATGCGCAAGCTTCTCCCGGTGGCCCTGATCGGGCTCGCCGCGCTCGTCGCGGCCCCGGCCTCCGCCCTCGATCTCACCAAGAAGCGGCAGAACCTGCCCGACCTCGTGCTCGGCAACGAGGAGGGCAACGACTTCGTGGTCGAGAACCGGGACATCGAGATGGAGTCCGGCAAGGCTTATCGGCTGCGGATCGTCGCCAAGGGGCGGCAGGAGTACAAGTTCTACGCGCCCGAGTTCTTCCGCTACATCTGGCTCAACCAGATCGTGATCAACCACCTGGAGATCCACGGCGGCGGCCCGCCCGACCACCTCGAGTTCGACGATCCGGGCGAGATCGCGATCGAGTTCGTGGCGATCAAGCCGGGCGCCTACAAGTGGGAGGCCCGCGGCCTTGAGGCCAAGGGCATGACCGGCACGATTACGGTGAAGTGACGATGCGCGCCGCCTCCCTCTGCCTCGGGCTCATCCTGCTCTCCGCGCCGGCCTTCGCCGACGACAAGGCCGCCTGCGCGGCCGGCATCGCGATGCTCAAGGACGAGATCGCCAAGAACCCGCCCGAATCCGTCCTGCCCAAGCTCAGGAAGGCCCTGCGGGTCGCCGAGCGCGAGCAGGGCGAGGGCGAGTTCGACGAGTGTCTCGACGCGGTGGGCGACGCCGAGCGGGCCCTGAAGCGATGAGCGAGGCGCCGGCCCTCTCGGTCGCGGGCGTCGGCCACCGCTTCGGCGCGCGGGCCGCGCTCGCGGACGTGTCGCTCAGCGTGGAGCGCGGGCGCTTCATGGCGCTGCTCGGCCCGAACGGGGCCGGCAAGACCACGCTCTTCTCCGTGATCACGCGCCTCTACAACAACCAGGAGGGCCGGGTCGCGATCTTCGGCCACGCCCTCGACCGGGAGCCCTCGCGGGCGCTCGCCCGGCTCGGCGTGGTGTTCCAGGCCCGCACCCTCGACACAGATCTCACCGTCGAGCAGAACCTCGCCTACCACGCGAGCCTGCACGGCATCGCCCGCCGGGCCGCGCGCGAGCGGATCGCGGCGCTGCTCGACCGGGTGGGCCTGGCCGACCGGCGGGCCGACAAGGTGCGCACGCTCTCGGGCGGCCAGTCGCGCCGCATCGAGATCGCCCGCTCGCTGATCCACCGCCCGAGCCTGCTGCTCCTCGACGAGCCGACGGTCGGTCTCGACCTCGAATCGCGCGCCGACATCGTCGCCATCGTGCGCGCCCTGGTGCGGGAGGAGGGGCTGTCGGTGCTCTGGGCCACCCACATCTTCGAGGAGATCTCCCCGGAGGACGACGCCGTGGTGCTCCATCGCGGCCGCATCGTCGCCCGCGGCACGGCCGGCACGATCGGGCAGGGCGCCGAGAGCCTGGAGGACGCCTTCCGGCGCCTCGTCGCCGAGCCCGGAAGGAAGGCCGCGTGAGCACCTCCGCGAACCCCACCGCCCGGCGCGCGCCGGCCCATCTCGGCCGCTTGGATGCCGTCGGCTACCTGATCTGCCTCGGCGGCATCGTCCGCCGGGAGCTCTTGCGCTTCTTCAACCAGAAGGAGCGGTTCTTCTCCGCGATGGTGCGCCCGCTCGTCTGGCTGTTCATCTTCGCGGCGGGCTTCCGCAACACGCTCGGCGTGTCGATCGAGCCGCCCTACCAGACCTACGTTCTCTACGAGGTCTACGTGGTGCCGGGGCTCGCCGTGATGATCCAGCTCTTCAACGGCATGCAATCCTCGCTCTCGATGGTCTACGACCGCGAGGTCGGCTCGATGAAGGTGCTGCTGACGAGCCCCTATCCGCGCTGGCTGCTGCTCTTGGCCAAGCTGGTGGCGGGCGTCTCGGTCTCGGTGGTGCAGGCCTACGCGTTCCTGGCGGTGGCGTGGTTCTGGGAGACCGACATCCCCCCGCTCGGCTACCTCGCGGCGCTGCCGGCCTTCCTGGCCTCGGGGCTGATGCTCGGGGCCATCGGCCTGTTCCTGTCCTCGCTGGTCCGGCAGCTCGAGAACTTCGCCAGCGTGATGAACTTCGTGATCTTCCCGATGTTCTTCGCCTCCTCGGCCCTCTACCCGCTCTGGCGCATCCGGGAATCCTCCGAGACCCTGTACTGGATCTGCCAGTGCAATCCCTTCACCCACGCGGTGCAGCTCGTGCGCTTCGCTCTCTACGGGCAGTTCGAGCCCGTCGCCTGCGCGGTCGTCGTCGGCACGACGCTCGCCTTCTTCAGCCTCGCGGTCGTCGCCTACGATCCCGGCCGCGGCATCATGGCCCGGCGCGGCGGCCCGGCCGGAGACAACGCATGAGTCCTGGCATGACCCCTGGCATGACCCCTGGCATGATCCCTGGCATGAAACCCGGCACGCGGCTCGGCATGGTCCGTCTCTCGCTCCTCGCGACCACACTCCTGGCCCTCGCCGGGCCGGCCCTGGCCCAGCCGAAGACCGATCCCGACTGGCCCTGCGTCCAGCGCAAGGTCGCCACCCTGAGCCCCGGCCAGTTCTGGACCGGCCCCGACCTCGGCGCCGCGCCGGCCGAGTGGGGCAACGACAACGAGGCCGCCGCGCTGGCGCAGAAGATCGCCTCCCGCCGCACGGAGTTGCAGGAGATCGACGGCCTGCTCGACGGCTATGTCGGCAAGCTGCCCGACAAGGCCGCGCGCGAGCAGGGCCTCGCCCGGGTCTACGCGGGCGTGTTCGAGGTCATCAACGGCGAGCGCAACAAGATCATGCACGGCATCGCCCGCTACGCGCAGGGCCAGCGCCGCATGGCCGAGCGCATCCGCGAGGAGGCCGACCAGATCAGCCAGACCAAGGACGCGCCCTCGGCCGCCGACGCGCGGGAGCTGCCCAAGGAGCAGTCCGAGCTCGAGACCAAGTTCGCCTGGGACCGGCGCATCTTCCAGGAGCGCTCGCAGTCGCTGACCTATGTCTGCGAGGTGCCGACCCTCCTCGAGCAGCGCCTCGGCGAGATCGCCCGCAAGATCCAGGCGAAGCTCTGATCCGCCGCGTCGGGCCGGCGGCGCGATCCGGCCCCTCCCGATTCGGACCGGGCCGCGCGCCCGGCTCGGATCGGCACGACCGGGTCCCGGCAGGCCCGATCCGTCGCCCCGCGGCCGCAGGCACGTCCGAAGAGGGCCCGACTCATTGCCGAAAGCTCCCGGGAAAACTTGCCGAAATCACCTAAGTGATTGAAAACATATGGCATTTCTGTTGCGCGAACATCACGTCCCGGTGATTCCCGTCCGGGCACGCCCCTAAAGATCGCGGTCGCGTCCTCCGGCCGATTGTCGTCCCGTTACGTTCCCGGCATCAGTCTAACTCTAAGCCCCGCACAGAAGGGGCGAAGGTCTGACTGGGTTCTTGAAGGGTTAGGGGATGTCCATGCGGGGGCTCAGAGGCTTCCTGGCCGCGTCCGTCTCGGTGCTGCCGTTCGCGGCGCAGGCGCAGCAGGCGGTCACGCTCGGCGAGATCAGTGTGGTGGCGACGACGCCCGTCGGCGTGTCGGCGGGCAACGGCGCGCCGAGCCTGGCGGCGATCGACGGGCCGGGCGGCCCGGTCGCCCAGGTTCCGGCGACGACCCGCCTGCGCGGCGGCGCCCAGCCGCTCTGGAAGATCCCCAGCACGGTCGAGACGGTGACCGCCGCCGACCTGAACTTCGACCGGGCGACCTTCAACGCCGTCGAGACGCTGGCCCGCCGCGTGCCGGGCCTCAACATCTCGGACAGCCAGGGCAACAACAACCGCCTCGACATCAACTATCGCGGCTTCCAGGCCTCGCCGGTGACCGGCGTGCCGCAGGGGCTGGCCGTCTATCAGAACGGCGTGCGCATCAACGAGGCCTTCGGCGACACGGTCAACCTCGACCTGATCCCGCAGGTCGCGATCAACCGGATCGACGTGGTGACCGGCAACCCGGTCTTCGGCCTGAACGCGCTCGGCGGCGCGATCAACATCCAGATGAAGAACGGCTTCACCTGGCAGGGCACCGAGATCACCGCGCTCGGCGGCTCGGACGGCCGCATCGCCGGCTCGCTCCAGTACGGCAAGATGATCGGGCCGTGGAGCTTCTACTTCGCGGGCGACGGCCTGAACGACCGCGGCTGGCGCTACCAGTCGCCGAGCACGATCGGCCGCGTCTACGCCGACCTCGGCTACCGCACCCCGGATTCCGAGTTCCACCTGATCGGCCAGCTCGCGCGCACCTATTTCGGCGCCGCCGCGGCCACCCCGGTCGACTTCACCCACGTCGATCCGCGGGCGATCTTCACCTACCCGCAGACCACCACGACCGAGGTCGGCACGCTGCAGATGACCGGCCGCGTCGACATCTCGCCGACCTGGGACCTGTCCGGCAACGCCTACTTCCGCCGCTTCAGCCAGCGCTACATCGACGGCAACGACGGCGACTTCGAGAACTGCTCGCGCAACTCCTCGTTCCGCGGCCGTCTCTGCTACGAGGACGACGGCTTCGAGCAGGCGCCGGGCCAGAGCCGCAACGCCTTCACCAACCAGTTCCTGATCCTCGGCCGCGGCGCCGGCGCCAACGGCGTGCCCTTCACGGCGGGCGTGCCCTACGGCACCCTCGACGTCACCAAGACCGAGGCCACCGGCTACGGCGGCTCGCTCCAGGCGGCCAACCGCGACACGGTGTTCGGGTTCGGCAACAGCTTCGTGGTCGGCGGCTCGATCGACGTGGCGAACTACAGCTACAAGTCGTCGAGCACGCTCGGCGTGATCAACCCGGACCTCAGCGTCACCACGAACCCGGCGAACCCGTTCTACGGCAACATCCCGGGGCTCGGCACCGACTTCATCCGCACGGCGGGCGCGCTCGGCATCGCGCCGAGCTCGGTCACCGGCAACAACCTCTACATGGGCCTCTACACGACCGACACGATCGACCTGACCGACCGGCTCTCGCTCACGGCCGGCGCGCGGCTGAACTTCGCCCGCATCTCCAGCCAGGACCAGACCGGCTTCTCGCCGGACGTGACGGGGACGCACTACTACAGCAAGATCAACCCGCTCGCCGGCTTGACCTACCGGTTCAGCCCCGGGCTGTCGCTCTACGGCGGCTACTCGGAATCGAACCGTGCCCCGACCCCGCTGGAGCTCGCCTGCGCCAACCCGCTGCGGCCCTGCCTGATCCCGAACTCGCTGGTCGCCGACCCGCCGCTCAAGCAGGTCACCGGCCAGACCTACGAGGTGGGCTTCCGCGGCGCGCTGCCGAACTTCTACGACGGCGGCCTGGTGAACTATAAGATCGGCGCCTTCCGCACCGACCTCACCAACGACATCCTGTCGCTCGCCACCCCGGGCAACGCCGCGCGCGGCTACTTCGTGAACGTGCCGGCCACCCGCCGCCAGGGCGTCGAGGTCGGGCTCGAATACGTCTCCGACTGGCTCTCGGTCTACGCCAACTACGCGCTGATCGACGCCACCTTCCGGTTCAACGGCACGCTGTCCTCGCCCAACAACCCGCTCTCGGACGACGGCGCGATCTTCGTGGTGCCGGGCAACAAGGTGCCGCTGATCCCCGACCACCAGTTCAAGGTCGGCTTCGACGTCGAGCTGCTGCCGCGCTGGCGCGTCGGCATGGCGCTGCAGGCCTTCTCGTCCGCCTATTACCGCGGCGACGAGTCGAACCTGAACCGCAAGCTGCCGCCGTGGTACGTGCTGAACCTCAACACGAGCTACCGCGTGAACCCCAACCTCGAGGTGTTCGGCTACGTCACCAACCTGACGAACAACCGCTACAGCAACTTCGGCACGTTCTTCGAGCCGGGCCTCGTGGCCAACCGCTATCCGGTGAACGACCCGCGCACCACGACACTCGGGCAGCCGCTCTCGGTCTACGGCGGCATCCGCTACACCTTCGGCGAGGCGCCGGTGCCGATGGCCGAGCCGCAGCCGCTGGTGCGCAAGTACTGACGCCACGGTCCAACGACGGACGCAGGAGAGAAGCCCCGCGGACCCCACGGTCCGCGGGGCTTCTCGCGTCAGGGACCTGCGGCCTCAGGTCTCGGGAACGGGCTCGCGCGACCGTCGATTGCCACGGGCGAACAACGATCCCGAACCAACGAAGACGGAGAGACGCCCGATGCGGATGAGCTATGCCCTGGCCGGCCTGTTGCTGATGACGGCGCCCGCGCTCGCCACGCCCTGCGCCGACGAGATCACCACGCTGGAGAAGCGGCTCGACAGCGCCGGGGCCGCGCAGGTGACGGGCACCGTGCCGCCGGGCGGCCCGGTCTCCTCGAACTCCGACAAGGCCCTCGACAAGGCGCCGGACGTGAAGCCGAGCGACCCCAAGGCCCAGTCGACGGCCGCGGGCGTGAACGAGGCGCGCAAGCTCGTCGAGAAGGCCCGCGCCGAGGACAAGGCCGGCAACGCCGACGCCTGCCGCGACACCATCATGAAGGCCAAGGAGAAGGCCGGCGCCCTGCCGTAGCCGGCGCCGGGCAGCCCCCCGGGCGCCCGCCGACAGATGGAGACGGGCCGCCCGGCTCTCGCCGGGCGGCCCGTCCCGCATGCGCGCTCGCTCAGTACGCGTTCTCGGCCTTGAGCAGGGCGAAGGGGGTGGTCACGAGGATCTGCAGGTCGAACAGCACCGACCAGTTCTCGATGTAGTAGAGGTCGTGCTCGACGCGGCGCTGGATCTTCTCGCTGGTGTCGGTCTCGCCGCGCCAGCCGTTGATCTGGGCCCAGCCGGTGATGCCGGGCTTGACCTTGTGGCGGGCGAAGTAGCCGTCCACCACCTGGTCGTAGAACGTGTTGGCGGCCCGCGCCCCGATCGCGTGCGGGCGGGGCCCGACGAGCGAGAGGTCGCCCTTCAGCACGTTGAAGAGCTGGGGCAGCTCGTCGAGCGAGGTCTTGCGGATGAAGCGGCCGACCGGCGTCACCCGCGGGTCGTCCCGGGTGACTTGGCGCACGGCGGTCGGGTCGCACTGCTCGACATACATCGAGCGGAACTTCAGCACCTCGATGATCTCGTTGTTGAAGCCGTGCCGCTTCTGCCGGAACAGGATCGGCCCGCGCGAGGTGAGCCGCACGGCTGCCGCCACGCCGAGCATCACGGGGGCGAGGCCGACGAGCAGCAGGGCGCCGACGCAGCGGTCGAACACCGCCTTCACCACCACGTCCCAGTCGGCGATCGGCTTGTCGAACACGTCGAGCACCGGCACCGAGCCGAGATAGGAGTAGCTGCGCGGGCGAAGCCGCAGCTTGGTGGCGTGGGCCGAGAGCCGGATGTCGATCGGCAGCACCCAGAGCTTGGCGAGCATCTGCAGGATGCGCGCCTCGGCCGAGATGGGGATCGTGAACACGATGAGGTCGAGCCGGGTGTGGCGGGCATAGGCCACGAGGTCGCTCACCGTGCCGAGCTTGGGGTAGCCCGCCACCACGTCGCCCGAGCGCGCGTCGCCGCGGTCGTCGAAGACGCCGACGACGCGGATGCCGCTCTCCTTCTGGGTCTCCAGGGCGGCGATGAGTTCCTCCGCCGCGGGGCCGCCGCCGACGATGGCGGTGAGCCGGTCGAAGCGCCCCTTGCGGGTCTGGTCGCGGATCACCCGGCCGAGGACGAGGCGGCCCGCGAGCAGCAGGGGCAGGCCCGCCGCGAAGTAGGTGCCGAGCCAGAGCCGCGAGTAGTTGTCGCCGAGCTTCGTCACCAGCAGGACCGCGGCGACGGCGAGGAAGCTCAGCGTCCAGCCGGCGCACAGCGTGACGGCCGACTTGAAGACGTTGCGGAAGGCGGCGATCCGATAGGCGCCCGCGACCTGGAACAGGCCGACCGCGACCGCCGCGACGCCGCCGACGGCGCCCGCGTAGCGCGCCCCGAAGGGCACCGCCCCGCCGAGCAGGACTGCGTGGAGCACGATGCCGAGCGCGACGATCGTCCCGAACTCGGCCATCCGGACGAGCCCGGCGACGACGACCGTCGAGATCGCGCCCGGCGCCACCGGCGCGGCGGTCTCGGCGAGCGGCACGCGCGGCGCCTCCGTCGCGCCGGGCGGGCCCGCCGCCTTCAGGACATCGCGGACATCGAACGCACTCATCGGACGCTTCGCCCCTGCCGCACCCGTCTGGTCATCCGCCGATCCTGCCAGAGCGGCCTATCGGAATGTTTAAGCGGAGGCGGGCCCGCGCCGTCCGGCGGCCGGGGCCGGCCCGCGCGATGCCCGGGCGCGGAAGCCCGCCTCGTAGCCGGAGAGCACGCTCTCGCCCATGCTGCGCATCGAGAAGCGGGCGCGCACGGCCTCGCTCAGCGCGCGGAAGCGGGCCTCGCGCGCGGCCGGCGCCTCGTCGAGCAGGCGGGCGATGGCCTCGGCGAGCGCCAGCGGGTCCCGGGGCGGCACGAGCTCGCCGGCGGCCTCGCCGAAGATCTCCGGGATGCCGCCGACATCCGTGGCGACCAGCGGCTGGGCGGCGGCCGCGGCCTCCAGCACCACGTAGGGAAGCGATTCGGCGAAGGAGGGCACCACCATCACCCGGCCGCGGGCGAGCACCGGGCGGATCGGCTGGGCCGGCTCGAAGGCGACCGCGGCGCCGAGGCCGAGGCGGGCGGCCCTGGCCGCCAAGGCCGCCTCGTCCGGGCCGGAGCCCACCATCAGCAGGCTGAGCGGGCGGCCGGCCCCGTGCAGGGCCGCCAGCGCGTCGAGCAGCACCGGCAGGCCCTTGGCCTCGCGCAGCTCGCCCACGTAGACGAGGTCGAACGGGTCGTCCGCCCGGACCACCGGCACGAACTCCGCCTCGTCGATGCCGTTGTGGACGACGCGGGTCACCGTGCGGCCCGCGCCCACATAGGCCCGGTGGCGCCCGGCCACGTAGGCGCTCTCGAACAGGAAGACGTCGGTGCGGCGGGCGAGCAGCGCCTCCACGCCCATGTAGAGCCGGTGCAGCAGGCTGCCGGGCCGGTAGTTGTAGCTGCCGCCGTGCGGGGTGTAGGCGCGGATTGGCCCGCCGCCCGGCGCACCGGCCGCGCCGCGCACGGGCGCGAGGCGGGCGTAGACGCCCCCCTTGGCCCCGTGGCCGTGCAGCACCTCGGCGCCGACCGTCTCGGCCCGGCGCGCCACCGCCCGCAGGGCGGCGAGGTCGCCCGGATCGGGATTGCGCCGCATCGGCACGCGCAGCACGCCGAGCGCGAGCTGGGGCGCGAGCTCGGCCAGCGTCCGCTCGGCGCGGGCGCCGCCCGTGCCCGCGTCGCAGATCAGGCCGACCGCGTGGCCGGCCCCCGCCTGGAGGCGCGTCAGATCGACAACGTGCCGGAACAGGCCGCCGACGGGTGCGCGGAAGACGTGCAGGATCCGGCGCGGCGCGCCGGCATCGGGCGAGGTCGGGGACACGGCGCTCTCCTGGCGGCGAGGCCGGCGGTCCGTGCGGCCGGATGCGGGGCCGCACGTCCGCCGGGGACCTGCCCGGCACTCTGCGCCCTGCCCGTGGGCGAGGCCTTAAGCGCCCCCTGGGCCGGCGGGGATTTTCGCCGGCACGGTCAACGGCGCGCTAAGGGACCCTCACGGAACCGTCGCGGCCGCGAGCAGGCGCCTCAGTCCCGCGACGAGTTCGGCCTCCTGGACCGGCTTCTCGATGCGCGGCTTGGCGCCGTAGCCGGGCAGGCGCGCGACGCGCACGTCCCCCGTGACGAACAGGTAGGGTACGCCGAGCGCGTCGAGCCGGTCGGCGAGGGGATAGACCGTGCCGCCGAGGCCGACATCGAGATTGATGTCGAGGACGGCGGCATCGGGCACGCGCGGGCCGATCAGCCCGAGCGCCTGCTCGACCCGGGCCGCGGGCCCGATCACGCGCGCGCCGGCCGCGCGCAGCCACCGCTCCAGCTCCATCGCGACCACGTAGTCGTCCTCGACCAGCAGGACGTGCAGGCCGGCGAGCGGTGGGCGGGCGTCGGTCATGGAAGGTCCCCGGGGGCGTGAGCGGGCGAAGGCTGCCACCGCGGGGGGCATGGACAACAAACTGGATCAAGGATCCGGCCGGGGCATCGCCGATCCGGCGCCGGCCTGTCGGGAGGGCCCGGCAGGGAACCCGGGAGAGGCGTTACGGCGCGGCGCTGCGCGGCGCCGCGGAGGCCGGCTGATGGTCGGTCGGCCCGGTGCGCAGGAAGGTGAGAACGATGCCGGCGACGCTCAGGAAGAGGGCGGCGGCGAAGATGACGAACAACCAGCGGGGCATGGATGCACACCTAGCGTGCGGCGCCCCGCCGGCGAGAGGCGTTGCGAACCCGATGGGCAGGCGGGCGGCCGGAGCCGCCCGTGCGAGGTCCGGGACGAGGCCGGGGATCGGGTGGGGATCAGGCGGCCTTCCGGCGCCCGCCCGCCTCGCGCTCGGCGAGGGCGCCGGGGCGTCCGAGGCCGATCTGCTTGGCCAGCGCCGAGCGCTGGGCGGCGTAGGCGGGAGCGACCATGGGGTAGTCGTCGGGCAGGCCGTAGCGCTGGCGGTAGGCGCGGGGGTCGAGGCCGTGGGTGGTGAGGTGGCGCTTGAGCGTCTTGTAGGTCTTGCCGTCGATGAAGCTGATCAGCCCCTCGTCGGTGACCGACTTGCGGATCTGGGCGGGGCTCGGCTTCTCGACCGGCGCCTCGACCTCGGCGGCCGCCGGGGCGGCCCCGCTCAGGCGCAGCAGGGCCGCGTGCACGCCCGCGATCAACCCGCCCAGCTCGGCCGCCGGCACGGAGTTGTTCGACACGTAGGCCGATACGATGTCG
>JAESGJ010000151.1_pt1 | contig 95701 bp, 93 predicted proteins | sample 9266241 | NCBI WGS metagenome assembly JAESGJ01 (sample SAMN14514841, study PRJNA621669) | algae metagenome | isolation source: Brasilonema octagenarum HA4186-MV1 and co-occurring heterotrophs from wet... | place: USA: Manoa Valley, Hawaii | collected 2009-07-20 | reverse complement strand
CTCGCGCGCGGTTGCGGTGCGCAACAACGTGTTTCGACGCTCTACCAGAATGGCCCGCTGCTGGGCGACCAGCTGGTTGTAGCGCCACGTGTTGGCGTGCACGTCCAACAGCCTGCCCTCGGCGACTCGCTGGGCGTGCTCGAGCAGCTGCGCAGCCTTGTCGTTGGTGATGCGGCCGTCCTCGTCGGTGGCCATCGGGAGCTTCTCCGGATCGAGATGCGCGACGACGACGTCGTCCTCCCAGCTGGAGAAGAAGATCGACGAACCGGGATCGCCCTGGCGCCCCGCGCGGCCGCGCAGCTGGTTGTCGAGCCGCTCCGTGTGGTGGCGACCCGTGCCGATGACGTGCAGTCCGCCGAGTTCGGCGACGGCATCGTGGTCGGCCTCGTCGGAGCCGCCGAGCCGGATGTCAGTGCCGCGGCCCGCAATCTGGGTGGAGACGGTGACGGTGTTCAGCTTGCCCGCCTCGGCGATGACCGCCGCCTCCTCCTGGTCGTTCTTGGCGTTCAGCACGACGGCGGGCACCCCCGCCTTGACCAGCCGTTCGTGCAGTTCCTCGGACTCGGCGACGTCGCGGGTGCCGACCAGGATCGGCTGACCGCTCTGGTGGATCGTCTTGATGTGGTCGATGACGGCGTCGGTCTTGGCGGCGGCGGTGATGTAGACGCGGTCGGTGTCGTCCTCGCGCACGTTCGGGGTGTTGGGCGGAATCGGCGACACGCCGAGCTTGTAGAACTGACGCAACTGCTCGCCGGCGGCCAGCGCGGTGCCGGTCATCCCGCACACCGTCGGATAGCGGTTGATCAGCGCCTGCACGGTGATGGTGTCGAGCACCTCGCCGGTCTCCGTGGTCTCGATGCCCTCCTTGGCCTCGACCGCGGCCTGCAGACCGTCGGGCCAGCGCTGTAGTTGCGCGATCCGGCCGCGGGAGGCGTTGATCAGCTGCACGCGGTCGTCGCGGACGATGTAGTGCACGTCGCGCTGGAGGAGCACGTGGGCGTGCAGGGCCACGTTGATCTCGGTCAGCGTCGTGCTGACGTTGTCCTCGGAGTAGATGTCGATGCCGCCGAGCGCCTTCTCCAACTTGCGCGCGCCCTCGTCGGTCAGGTGCACGTTGCGGCGGTCGGCGTCGGCTTCGTAGAAGGTTGCGGAGTCCTTTCCATCTACCAGCTCGCCGACCATGCGGATGATCTCCAGCCGTGGGGTTTCGCGGTGCGTCGTGCCCGCCAGCACCAGCGGCACCAGCGCCTCGTCGACGAGCACCGAGTCGGCTTCGTCGATCAGGGCGACGTCGGGATCGGGCGACACCAGGTCCTCGACGTCGGTGACCAGCTGGTCGCGCAGCACGTCGAAGCCGATCTCGTTGACCGACGCATAGGTGACGTCGCACGCATAGGCGGCGCGGCGCTCGTCGGGCGTGGACTCGGCGGTGATCCAGCCGACGGTCAGGCCCATGGCCTCCAGCAGCGGACCCATCCACTCGGCGTCACGACGGGCCAGGTAGTCGTTGACGGAGATGACGTGCACGCTGCGACCCGCGATCGCATACCCGGCCGCCGCGATCGCCCCGGCCAGCGTCTTGCCCTCACCGGTCGCCATCTCGACGACGTCCCCGGCCAGCATGCGCAGCGCACCGAGCAGCTGAACGTCGAAGGGCCGCAACGCAGTTGCGCGTTCGGAGGCCTCACGCGCGACGGCGAGGAACTGCGGGATGTCCGAGGACTCGGCGAGCGCGTCGAGGTTGAGCAACTTGGCGGCCTTCTGCAGCTTCTCGTCGTCGAGATCGGCCGCCTTCTCGTCGAAGTCCGCGGAGGCACGCACCAGGTCCATCGACTGGGCCTGATCCTTGTCGGTACTGGCGCCCAGCAGCTTCCAGAACCGATTGCTCAGCCGACCGGAGGTGCGGTCTTTGGACTTCGACGCGATCTTTGCCACCCGTCCAAGGTACGCGGCCTCGATCACCTCCCGACCCGACACGTTCCCCTCACGACGCCGCGAACCACGTCACCCATGTCTGGCTGCGGTAACTTCCCCGGCAGCGGTGTCGCCCGATGCCGGCGGAGGAGCCTGATGGATTCGGAGAGGTTCACGGCCTCCGTCGACTGGAGCAACGAATTCCTCGCGTCCACCCTGTGGGTACTGAAGACCTTCGGCAGCACCGCCGTCTGCCTCCTGGTGGTGCTCTTCGCACTCGGCCGTGGCACCGAGTGGGGGCGGCAGTTCTGGCGCATCAACGGGCCCTACTTCACCGCCCGCGAGTCGCGTTGGCCCGTCTGGGCGCTGCTGGCCGCGCTGTTGGTGTCGGCGATCCTCGCCGTGCGCATCAGCGTGTTGCTCAGCTACTACGGCAACGACCTGTTCTCGTCGTTGCAGGTCGCCTTCGAGGGCAACACCGCCCCGGACGGCTCGCTCAAGAGCACGGGCATCGACGGCTTCTGGGAGGCGATGCGCATCTTCGCCGTGCTGGCGCTCGTCGCGACCGTCAGGTCACTGCTGGACCTCTACCTTCTGCAGCGCTTCACGATTCGGTGGCGGGTCTGGGTGACGCGCCGGGTCGTCGACGACTGGCTCGGCGGCTACGCGTACTACCGCGGCCAGCTGACCAGCACCCCGATCGACAATCCCGACCAGCGCATCCAGCAGGACGTCGACATCGTCACCACCGGAACCGGGGAGCCCAACAACCCGTCGCACGGGTCCGGTGACACGCTGCTGTTCGGTGCCGTTCAGTCGGTTCTGAGCGTCGCGTCGTTCGGTGTGATCATGTGGCAGCTGTCCGGCCCTCTGACGGTCTTCGACGTCACGCTGCCACGGGCGCTGTTCTGGATCGTGATCGGATACGTGCTGGTGGCCACGATCGTCGCGTTCTGGATCGGACGGCCGCTGATCCGGCTGAGCTTCCTCAACGAGTTCCGCAACGCCAGCTTCCGCTACGCGATGATCCGGTTGAAGGAGGCGGCAGGCGCCGTCGGTCTCTACCGCGGCGAGGACGCTGAACGCCACCAGCTCGAGACCAGGCTGGGCGCGGTCATCGCCAACTACCGGCACTGGCTCAACCGGATGGTGATCTTCCTGGGCTTCAACCTGTCCGTCAGCCAGGCGATCAACCCACTGCCCTATGTCGTTCAGGCGCAACGACTCTTCGCGCGGCAGATCTCCTTCGGCGACGTCATGCAGTCCGCCACGGCATTTCACGCCATCCACGACGCGCTGTCGTTCTTCCGGAACGCCTACGACGCGTTCGCGAGTTACCGCGCGGCCCTGATCCGGCTCGACGGACTGCTCACCATGAACGAGCGGGCACGGGCGCTCCCCCGGCTCGTCATCGGCGAGTCGACGGACGGTGCGGTTCTGGTCGAGGGGATGGACGTGCGTACCCCGGACGGCCAGCTCCTGGTGCGAGCGCTCGACGCGCACCTACCCCCGGGCGAGAGCGTCGTCATCACGGGTCCTTCGGGCTGCGGCAAGACGACCCTGCTGGAAAGCCTTGCGGGACTGTGGCCGCACGCGTCGGGCAGCGTGCACTTCCCGGTGGCGGATCGCGACGTGATGTTCGTCTCGCAGCTGCCCTATCTCCCGCTCGGCGACCTGCGTGCCGTCACCGCCTACCCGCGACGCGCCGACGAGGTGGACGTGGCCCTGATTCAGCAGGCGCTGCTCTCGGTGGCCTTGCCGCACCTCGTCATTCGCATCAACGAGATCAAGGACTGGGCCAAGGTGCTCTCCGTCGGGGAGCAGCAGCGCATCGCGTTCGCACGCATCCTGCTCGCGAGGCCGCGCGTCATGTTCCTCGACGAGTCGACGTCGGCGTTGGACGAAGGCCTGGAACTGACCCTCTACCGGCAGCTTCGCCACGAGCTGCCCGACTCGATCCTCGTCAGCGTCAGCCACCGCCAGACCGTCGAGCAGCACCACGACCGACAGCTCGAACTGCTCGGCGGTGGCCGGTGGCGGCTCGATCGGATTTCAGCCGACAGCTGACCCCTAGGATCGGCTCCCGCCAGCTGACCGGGCTACCCTGCCCGAATGGAAATGTTCACCCCGACGCTGGACTGGAGCGCCGAGTGGCTGACGTCGCTGTGGTGGATCGCCAAGGCGTGGGCGATATCCGCCGTCGCCACGATGGTGATCCTGTTCCTCATCGCCAAGTTCACGTCGTGGGGCAGGCAGTTCTGGAAGGTCACCGGCGCGTACTTCAGCGGACGCTCGAGCATTCTGGTGTGGGTCTGGCTGGCGGGCCTGCTGCTGTCGGTCATCATCGGCGCGCGGCTCACGGTGCTGTTCAGCTATCAGAGCAACGACATGCTGACCAGCTTCCAGGTGATCGCTTCGGGCGTCGGCGGTGGCGACGAGACGGTCAAGCAGTCCGGTAAGGACGGATTCTGGCTGTCGATCGGCGTCTTCAGCATCATGGCCGTCATCTACGTCGCCAGGGTCATGCTCGACCTGTTCCTGATGCAGCGGTTCATCCTGCGTTGGCGCGCCTGGCTGACCGACCGGCTCACGGGCGACTGGCTGGACGGCAAGGCGTACTACCGGGCCCGCTTCATCGACGACACGATCGACAACCCCGACCAACGAATCCAGTACGACATCGACATCTTCACCACCGGTGTCGGACCGACGCCCAACACGCCGAACAACACGACCGGTTCGACGCTGATCTTCGGTGCGATCAGCTCGATCGTGACCATGGTCGCCTTCATCGAGATCCTGTGGAATCTGTCCGGCCCCCTGACGCTGTTCGGGGTGACGTTGCCCCGGGCGATGTTCTGGATCGGGCTCGGGTACGTCATCTTTGCCTCGGTGATCGCGTTCTGGATCGGTAAGCCCATCATCTGGTTCGCGTTCAACAACGAGAAGTTCAACGCCGCGTTCCGCTACGCGCTGGTGCGCCTGCGCGACGCGTCGGAGGCCGTCGCGTTCTACCGGGGCGAGATCGCCGAGCGCACCGGACTGCGACGCCGCTTCGCCGCCGTCGTCGACAACTACAAGCGGTACATCAACAGAATGATCGGCTTCTACGGCTGGAACCTGTCGCTGAGCCAGATCATCGTTCCGCTGCCGTACGTGCTGCAGTTCCCGCGGTTCTACGCCGGCGAGATCAAGCTCGGCGACATGACGCAGACCGCATCGGCGTTCGGCAGCATCCAGGACGGCCTGTCCTTCTTCCGTAACGCGTACGACCAGTTCGCCGGCTACCGGGCGGCCATCATCCGTCTGCACGGCCTGGTGGTGGCCAACGAAGAGGGCCGCGAACTGCCGACCGTCTCGACCGCCGCCTGCATGGACGGCACCGTCCAACTCGAGCGCGTCGAGGTCCGCACCCCCGACGGCAAGCAGCTGGTCAACCCGCTCGACATGCGTCTCGAGGTCGGCGACACCCTGGTGGTCACCGGCAAGTCCGGCAGCGGCAAGACCACGCTTCTTCGCAGCCTCGCCGAGCTGTGGCCGTTCACCTCAGGCACGCTGACGCGGCCGTGTGGGCCCAACGAGACGATGTTCCTGTCGCAGATGCCGTACGTGCCGCTCGGCGATCTTCGCGCGGTCGTGTCCTACCCGTGCGAGGTCGGTGACATCGAGGACGCCGAATTGAAGGCCGTGCTGACGAGGGTCGCGCTGCCACATCTGATCGACCGGCTCGACGAGGTCCAGGACTGGGCGAAGGTGCTCTCCCCCGGCGAGCAGCAGCGCATCGCATTCGCCCGCATCCTGCTGACCAAGCCCAAGGCCGCGTTCCTCGACGAGTCGACCTCGGCGCTGGACGAGGGGCTCGAGATGACGCTCTACCAACTGGTGCGCACCGAGTTGCCCGACACCATCCTGGTCAGCGTCAGCCACCGCAAGACCGTCGAGCAGCACCACAACAAGGAGCTGCGTCTGCTGGGCGACGGCGAGTGGCAGCTCAAGGACGTCGGCCAGGAGCCGGAGCCCGTCCCGGTCTGACCCTCGACCCGGGGTGGCGCCGGGTAGCTTCCCCGCATGGAGATGTTCACCCCGTCGCTGGACTGGGGCACCGAGGTCGTCGCGTCGCTCGCCTGGGTGGCCAAGGCGTGGGGCATCAGTGCCGTCGCGATCCTGGTGGTGCTGGCGCTACTGGCCAGGTTCACCGCCTGGGGTAGGCAGTACTGGCGGATCACCGGCCCGTATTTCACCGGGCGACAAAGCATTCCGGTGTGGGTGCTGCTCGCGGTGCTGCTGCTGTCTGTGATGTTCTCGGTGCGGATGGACGTCCTGTTCAGCTACTACTACAACGACCAGTACTCGGCTCTGCAGGTGGCCTTCGAGGGGGCGAGCTCGGGCAACGCCGCGGTGCGGGACTCCGGCATCGACGGCTTCTGGTTCTCGATCTTCGTCTTCGCGCTGCTCGTCGTCACGTACCTCGTCCAGACCCTGCTCGACCTCTACCTGATGCAGTTCTTCATCGTCCGGTGGCGGGTCTGGCTCACCGAACGACTGGTGGGTGACTGGCTCGACGGACGGGCCTACTACCGGCAGCGCTTCATCGCCGACCCCATCGACAATCCGGACCAGCGCATCCAGCAGGACATCGACGTGTTCACCACCGGCACCGGACCCGAGACCAACACGCCGACCGTCGGGACGTCGACCACCCTGCTGTTCGGCGCCGTGAACTCGGTCGTCTCGGTGGTCGCCTTCACCCCGATCCTCTGGAATCTCTCCGGTCCGCTGACGTTCTTGGGCGTGACGGTGCCCAAGGCGCTGTTCTGGATCCTGCTGCTGTACGTGGCGATCGCGACCGCGGTGTCGTTCTGGATCGGCAGGCCCATCATCCGGTTGAGTTTTCGCAACGAGCAGACCAACGCCGCCTTCCGCTACGCGCTCGTCCGCGTGCGCGACGCCGCGGAGTCGATCGGCTTCTACCGCGGCGAGGGCGTCGAACGCCGGACGCTCTCGGAGCGCTTCGCCATGGTCATCGCGAACTACCGCGCGTTCGTGTGGCGCGGCGTGGCGTTCCTCGGGTGGAACAAGGCCATGTCGCAGATCATCGATCCGTTGCCGATCGTGGTGCAGGCGCCACGGTTGTTCGCCGGGGAGTTGAAGCTCGGTGACGTCAGCCAGTCGTCGGCCGCGTTCGGGTCCCTGCAGGGCTCGCTGTCGTTCTTTCGCGCGGTGTACGACTCGTTCGCGAGCTATCGGGCGGTGATCATCCGGTTGAACGGCCTTCTCGAGGCCAACGAAGAGGCAAGGGCACTCACCGAATTGGCGGTCGTACCGAGCCAGGACGGCTCGGTCGGATTCGATGGCGTCGACGTGCGCTCCCCCTCCGGCGAGACACTGGTGGACGGGCTCGCGGTCCGGATCGCGCGCGGCGGCTCGCTGGTGATCACCGGCCCGTCCGGCACCGGAAAGACCACGCTGCTGCGCAGTCTGGCGCAGATGTGGCCCTACGCATCCGGCACGGTGCGCTATCCCGGGACCGACGCGGTGATGTTCCTCGCGCAGCTGCCGTACGCGCCCCTCGGAGATCTGCGCGACGTGGCGTGCTACCCGTCAGACGGAGAAGCATTTCCCGACAACGAGATTCGGGGGGCACTGGAGGACGTCGCCCTCGGCCACCTCGCCACGCGGCTCGAAGAATCGGCCGACTGGTCCAAGGTCCTGTCTCCCGGCGAGCAGCAGCGCATCGCCATCGCCCGGGTGCTGCTGAACGCGCCGGAGGCGGTGTTTCTCGACGAGTCGACCTCCGCACTCGACGAGGGTCAGGAGTTTGCACTGTATCGCACTCTGCGAGAACGACTTCCGGACTGCGTCGTGGTGAGCGTGAGCCACCGCAGCACCGTCGAGCAGCATCACGACGACAGACTGGAGTTGCTCGGCGCCGGCGAATGGCGCCTAGCCCCGGTCGCCTAGGAGACGTGCGCGGCGTGCGTGCCCGCGCGGCGCCCGAAGAACGACCCCTCGCCGAGTTGAGTGCCACTGGCGTAACTCTTCCCGTCCCTGGCGATGTTGGACGCACACGCGCCCGCGGCGTACAGACCGCGGATGGCGCTGCCGTCCTCGCGCAGCACCTCACCGTCGATGGACACGGCCAACCCGCCCATCGTGAACCCCGAGTACATCGCGACGCCGAGTGACAGGTCGAACACCGCGAATGGCCCGGTGTCCTGTGCCGCAACGTAATCCGGCTGCTTGTGGAAGTCGGGGTCCTCGCCGCGCGCGGCATACTCGTTGTAGCGGTCGAGCGTGGCGGCCAGGTTGCCCGCCGGGATGTCGAGGGCTGTCTCGATCTCCGCGACGGTCTCGTACCCGTCGAGGAACTTGATCAGCGGCATCGCGGGCATCTCCATGTGAGCCTCGTCGACCACGAGATAGGCCGACTGGTCCGGCTGTTCGAGGACGAAGGCCGAGGTCCGGGAGTGGTAGGAGTCCTCGGCGACGAACCGCTTGCCGTCCTTGTTGACGATCACGCCGGTCAGGAGGATCTCCGGTGGGTAGGCGGCGGCGGTGATGAACTTCTCGGCGAGGTTCTTGGCCACCCCGCCCGCCGAGACGCCGAGTCGGATGGCGAGACCGTCGTCGTTCGGGTTGCCGAGGATGTACGGCTCGACCAGCCCGTGATGCTTGGTCTTGCGTGGCTTCCCGAGTTCGGGGGTGTACTCGGCGACCATCTCCGGGTTCATCGCGAACCCGCCCGCGGCGATCACGACCGCCTTGGCCCGGATGGCACCGCTCTCGGTGAACCGCTTCCACCGCACACCGACCACGGCTCCGTCGTCGACGACGAGGTTGGTGACTCCGGTCTCGTAGAGAACGGAGACACCCAGTTCGGCAGCGCGCTTGACCAGGAGGTCGATCACCATCGACGCGCCACCCAGCTCGCCGGGCACGGGGACCGAGTGGCCGCGCGGGGCCGGCTTCGCCTGCTCGCAAAACGGCCATACCTTCTCGTTGCCGGTGTAGGACAGGCCCTCGGTTCCCGGTGGCACCACGACCTTGCCGGGGTAGAAGCTGCGTTCGAACTGGAAGCCGAGGTCCTCCAACCAGGTGAAGTGCTCGACGCTGTCGTCGCAGTAGGCCCTGACCTTGTCCAGCTCGGGCTCGTCCGACACCGCGACGAGATAGTCGTACATCGCGTCGGCGGTGTCGTCGTGGCCGGTGGCCCGCTGGACCTCGGTCCCGCCGCCCAGATAGAAGTGGCCGCCTGCCATGGCGGTGGTCCCGCCCGCGGCGGCGGCACGCTCGAGGACGAGGACGCGGGCGCCCGCGGCGGCCGCGCTGACGGCAGCGCAGCCGCCCGCCATGCCGAAGCCGACGACGATCACGTCGACCTCGTCCGACCAGTCCGTGACGTCGTCGGCGGCGACGGTGTCGGGGATCTGCTTCATCGATGGCTCCTCGGGCATGCGCTCGTCGTGGTCACTGTTGCTCCTGTTTCACGTAGTCGAAGAAGGCCCGGATCTCCGGGGAGACGTGGGCGATCTCGAGGTAGGGCACGCCCGCGGCGGGCGCGGAGACGTACGCGAAGCGCATGCCGCCGGGCATGACGCCCTGCGACACCACCGGCGTGCCGTTCGCGTCGGCCTCGCGCAGCATGTCGTGGAACGTGTGCTCGTCGGGTGCTTCGACGCACACGTGGTGAAGGCCGGGCCCGCAGGCGTCGAGGAACTCGGTGTAGACGCTCGGACCGCTGACCGGCGCGATCAGTTCGAGTTGGGTGTCACCTGCGTACGACAGCGAGATGTGGGCGACGAAGTCGGCGGGCTCCCCGCGATGGGTGCAGCTGTCGGGCGCGAAGTGGACATCCGGCATCCGGACCCACTTCTTCGCGCCCATCAGACCGGTCAACGCCGTCTCCGCGGCGTCGAGATCCCGGGTCACCCAGGCAATCTGGACAGGTGTCTGGTCATGCATCGCATCGAGGATATCTCCGGCGGGCAGCCGTGGCTAGAACGTGTTCTAGTTCAGCGTCAGCGCGGCGATCGCCAGCCGGATCTGACCGTCGAAGAGGTCCCCGGGGTCCGACAGGGTGTCCGAGCCGTACTGTCCGAACACCTCGAGGCTGATGGCGCCGACGAGCGCGGCCCAAAGCAGGAAGCACTTCAGCACTACCGCATCGCTTGCGGCGAAGTCGAACTCGGCGCGGATGGCGTCGAAGTCCGCGGACGTCGCAGCACTCGCGGTCACCCCCGAGTCGGGCACGTCCCCGGCGGCGACGCCCTCGGCGACCACGGCGAACAACGCTCCCACCACACGCGTTCCCGGCCCGACCGTGCGCTCCGCGGGTGCGTGGTAGCCGGGCACCGGGCTGCCGTACACGAGCGCCCAGCTGGCGGGCTGGGCCACGGCCCATCGCCGCGCCGCCCGTGCCATCTCGAGCAGTCGGTCGCGCCAGGAGGCGACGGTGCGGTCCGCCGCGGCGTCGACGACTTCGGCCAGGTCGGTGTAGGCGTCGACGATCAGTAGGGTCAGCAGGTCGTCGCGGCTCTCGACGTAGCGGTACACCGCCGAGGACACCATGCCGAGGTCGCGGGCGATCGCGCGCAGCGACAGGCCCGCGGCCCCGTCGGTGACCAGATGCCGTCGGCCGACCTCGACGATCTCTCGTTCGATGCGGTCGCGGGTGTCTTGTCGCTTGCCCATGGACCCAGTGTCGCACAAAACGAGAGCAATGCTCTTGATTTTCCGATCCGAGCGTGCCATTCTGAAAAAGAGAGCGATGCTCTCAAATATTCGCATTCCCGAGGAGAAGCCATGACCACCCGTTACGACGAACCGAACCGCGTCGCCAGGACCGCCAACGAGCTGTTCCGCTGGCTCGCCGAGGCTGGCATCAGCATCTCGGGCACGCGCGTATTGCGCGTCCGTGGCCGCAAGACCGGCCAGCCGCGCTCGGTCGTGATCAATCTCTTGACCGTGGCCGGTCGCGACTTCGTGGTGTCACCGCGCGGCAACACCCAGTGGGCCCGCAACGCCAGAGCGGCCGGGCGCGTCGAGTTGGGCCCGCGGTGGCGCCGTCGCGAGGTCGCCGTCGACGAGGTCGCCGACGACGCGAAGCCCGACCTGCTGAGGGCCTATCTCGCGCGCTGGTACTGGGAGGTCAAGGGCCACGTCGGTGGGCTGACGCCCGACTCGACCGACGAGCACATCCGCGAGGTCGCGCCGTCGATCCCGGTGTTCGAACTCCTGTGACCGTCGTGGTCGTCAGGAACCCTCGCGCAACATCGTCGCGATCGTGGCGGCCGTGGCGGCACTCAGCTCACCGGAGATCTGGATCGACTGACCGTCGATGGGCTCGCTGATGGCGGGTGCGGCCAGCACCACCCCGTCGCGGACGAAGGCGAGCTGCTTGCCGATGTTCGCCGCGGTGTACTGCGCGAAGGACGCACTGGACGCCTGGTCCATCGACATCTGCACCGTATGGAAGTCGCTCGTCGGCAGCTTCATCTCCGTGGCACCAGTCAGGTTGAGCGCCAACGCAATCGGGCCGAGTTCGTACACCGCGGCGCGGTCGACGTCGCATGTTCGAACGGGGGCGTCGGGAGGCATCGGCGGCGGCACGGGCGGGCAGTCCTCGGGAGAGGCCACCAGCGGCGGCGCGACGACGGGCCGCACCGCCAGCGGGATGCCGATCACCGGAGGCGTCCTGGTCGTCGGCGCCGCAGCGGTGTGGTCCGGCGCCCGACCGGAATCCCTCATCGTGAACGCCATGGCCGCCCCGACGACGATGGTGCTCACCATCGCCAGGATTCCCACCGACGCCAGCACGGCGATCATGACCCGACGGGCCGTCCACTTCTCCCCCGACGAGAACCAGGACCACAATCGGTACCGCATTAGCGGTCAGGCTGGCGGCAGGGCTCCCTACGAGGGCGCGACGGGCACGGTTCCGGACGTTGCGGTGAAGACATCCTGGTGGATCTGTTGGTCGGTCGTGGGCCAGGAGACCGCCGCGGGATACTGACCCCAGGTGCTGTTGAACATGCCGACGATGACGGCACGACCGTCGTCGGTGAGCACGTAGACGGGGCCACCCGAATCACCCTTCTGGCTGACGACTCCGTTGGCCATCGTGAACCATCCGTTGTTGACGGCCTCCACAGTGCCACAGCTCTCGCCGGTCACCACGCCGAAGTGGCACACCTTCTGGCCCTGCTGCGGGACGACCGTCGGGTCGAACGACAGCGCGCGCCCGCCGGGCAGCAAGCTGTTGACCTGCGCGTCGGGAGCAATGGAGATGGCCTCCCAGTCAGAGATCAGGTGGTCGGTGGAGACGGTGGCGCCGTTGGGCGTGTTGTCCCGGTAGGCCGACTCGTGGCCGATCACGTTCCCGTCCTTATCGCCGACGGTGCCGTTGCCCCGGCAGTGACCCGCGGTGTAGGCGGTCCTCATCGCGACGTCGACGAACCCGAGCGTGCACCTGGTGGTGTCCGACCGAATCTCCATCCCGGGGAAGACGAGGGCGCCCGGGGCGGCGGTCGCCAACGACGGCACGGCCACCTGCGCAACGCCGACGGCAAGCATCGCGGCGGTTGCCAGCATGGGAGCGCGCAAAGACATTCGGCGCACCGTCGTCTCCGATCGCTAGAGGTCGAGGAATGTACAGCGTACCGATAGCAAAGGCGGCCCGCACAGGAAAGTGCGGGCCGCCTCGTTTGCTTTCTGTTATGGGATCGTGACGACCTGACCGACGTTGATCAGATCCGGGTTCGAGATGCCGCTCGCGGCCGCGATCTCGGGGTACCGGTTGCCGTCACCGTAGAACTTCTCGGCAATCGCCCACAGCGTGTCCCCGGACACCACGGTGTACGTGCGCGGCGCGGGCGGTGGCGGCGGAGGCGGCGGTGGTGCCGACTCCTCCGCGGGCGCCTCGACGGCGGCCGGGGCCACCTCGGCCTCGGCGGGTGCCTCGACGGGTGCCTCGACGGGCGGCGGCGGGGCCGGCACCTCGTCGGTCTTCGTGTTCGAGGCCCACGCGACGCCGTCGGACTTGTACAGGACGAGGTTGCGGTCGTCCTGCAGAACCAGTCGAACGTCGTTGGCGCCCTTGGTCTGGCTGGCCCAGACCGCGTCGTCCGCGGTGTAGAGGACGAAGTTCCCGTCGGTCTGCACCTCGGCGCGAACGACCTTCTTGCCGTTGGTCTCGGTCGACCAGACGGCGTTGTCACCGGCGTAGAGCACCAGGTTTCCGTCGTCCTGGAGGATCAGCTTGTACGCCCCGTTCTGAGACGCAAGTGACTGACCGACCTCCAGCTTCTCTCCCTTGTTGAGTGTGTCTCCCACGGTTTTCACCCTTTCCTCGTCGACTCGATCGAGCCTACTGGGCTGGGTGTCGCTCGTACGCCGTTCCGGTCGGTGCAATCAAAACGGTTGGCGAACAATCGGTTGCGTGCTGCCAGTGTCCCCGGGTCAACGGTCGGCAACCGGTCGGTCAGGAGTCGAAGCCGAGGCCGAGCGCGTCGAGGGTGCGGAGCAGCACGTTGCGCTTGCCCGCCGAGTGATCGGCCCGGTCCAGCGACCATCGAGTGGCCTGAATTCCGATGCTGGCAAACGGTTCCGGAGGAAACGGCAGTGGCTTTTCGCGCACCATCTCGAGCTCGGTCCGGGCTGTCGGAGTGCCGTCCAGCAAGTCGAGGCAGACATCTGCGGCAAACCGCGCCGCACCGACACCCAACCCCGTGAACCCGTTGACGTACGCGACCCGGCCTTCCCGGGCGAGGCCCCAGTGCGCGCAGAACCTGGTATTGGTGTCGATCGCGCCCGCCCAGCGGTGACTGAAGCGGACGTCCTCCAGTTGGGGGAAGGTGATGAAGAAGTGCGCGGCCAAGCGGCGGTAGGTCTCGGGCCTGTCCTCGTAGCCGGCGTCCACCTTCCGGCCGAAGTGGTAGATCGCGTCGTATCCGCCGAAGACGATCCGGTTGTCCTCAGTCATCCGGTAGTAGTGGAACTGGTTGGCCGAGTCACCGATGCCCTGCCGGTTCCGCCAGCCGATGGCGTCCACCTGGGCGTCGGTCAGCGGCTCCGTGGCGAGCACGTAGTCGTACACGGGGACGGTATGGAAGCGGTTGCGCCGCAACAGATGTGGAAAGACATTGGTCGCCAGCACGACCTGCTTCGCCGAGACGACGGCCGTTCCGGTGTCGACCCGGATCGAGGCGGTGCCGGAGTTCAGGGACGTCGCATTGGTGTGCTCGAAGATGGTGACGCCCGCCTCGGTGCACGCGCGGGCCAGTTCGACGGCCAGCTTCGCGGGGTGCACGATCGCGCACGTGTCGCCGTGCTGCAGTCCGGCGAGAAACGTCGGCGAATGGACTTCGGCGCGGACGGCGACCTCGTCGAGGAAGGTGCCGTCACCGTCGGCCGCCGACTCCCTCAGCCAGTCCACCTGGTGCGGTTCGGTGGCGACGCCGAGCATGCCGGTGCGCTGCCACTCGACGTCGAGTCCGAGCCGCTCGATCTCGGCCTGCATGCCGTCCAAGTTCTCCAGGCCCATGACGTCGAGTTGCTCGATCTCGTTGGGCCACCGGGTCTTTCCGTTCTCCCGGCCGTGGGTGATGCTGGCTTCGACGAATCCGCCGTTGCGGCCCGAAGCGGCCCAACCGATGCGATGGGCTTCGATCAGGATGACCTTGCGGTCCGGGTTGCGCTGTGCGGCATGCAATGCCGTCCACAGTCCGGCGTAGCCTCCGCCGACGACGAGCAGGTCGCAGTTGGCGGGCCGCTCGAGCGCGGGGTACTCGGGCCGGTCGATGTCGAGCCACATCGATCCGAACGCGCTGACGGCCAGCGACCGATCGATCAGAGCAGGGTCGACGACGCGATCGAAGACGGTTTCCACGGCGCAACACTACCGACTGGGTCAGGCGCGGGACGCTGCCGGTGCTGAGACGTCGTCGCCGACGCGGCGCCGCGGCGTCCAACCCGGGGGGCCGAACACGTATCCGAGGCAGTCGCGCAGCCGGTCGGCGCGGCGGACGTCACGCGCGATCGCGACGTACTCGTGGGTCTGCAGCTTCCAGACGTTGTACGTGGCGACCTGCTTGGTCAGGCCGTAGTGCGGCCGGAACAGTTCGTCCTGGTAGGTCCCGAACAGCCGGTCCCAGAGAATGAGGATGCCGGCGTAGTTCTTGTCGAGGTACTCGGGATCCATGCCGTGGTGCACGCGGTGGTGCGACGGCGTGTTGAAGACGTACTCGTAGGGCCGCCACATCCTGTCGATGCGTTCGGTATGCACCCAGAACTGGTAGATCAAGTTCACGGAGAAGCTGGCGAACACGATCCACGGAGGAATTCCCAACAGCGGCAACGGAATCCACATGAGAATCTCTCCGCTGTTGTTCCACTTCTGCCGCAGCGCGGTGGCGAAGTTGAAGTACTGGCTGGAATGGTGCGCCTGATGCGTCGCCCAGATCAGCCGCACGCGATGCGCGATCCGGTGATACGTGTAGAAGAGCAGATCGACGCCGACGATCGCGACGACCCACGTGTACCAGGCGGTCGACGGCAGGTGCCACGGAGCCAGGTAGGCGTAGATCGCGGCGTACCCGAGCAACGCGAGTAGCTTCCAGGCGCCGGTGGTCGCGATCGAGATCAGGCCCATCGAGATGCTGGCCCACGCGTCGCGCCGGACGTACGCTCCGGCCGGCGCACGCCCGTCGGTATTGGTCGACTCCTCGCGCAAGCGCTCGTCGGTACCAGTCGACTCGTCGGTACCAGTCGACTCGTCGGTACCAGTCGACTCCTCGCGCAAGCGCTCGTCGGTCAACCGGTCGAGCTTTCGCGCAGCCGTCCACTCCAGGATCAGCAGCAGCAGGAAGAACGGGATCGCGAACAGCACCGGATCGCGCATCTTCGGTGGCAATACGTCGAGAAACGCGCGAATGCCCGCCAGCCACTCCATCCCGACACCTCCCTTGGCTGGCGATCCTAACTACCGGCCGTCACCGAAAACTCAGGACGTCGTCGCCCCAGGCCTCCCGGAGGAGCAGGTCGGGGTCGTCGACCACGGCGTCGCGCTTGTCGAGCAGCAGCGTCGCCCGGTCGGCGCCGCAATACTTCCGCCAACGCGGCTCCCCCGGCAGGCCGGTGGGCTCGCCGGTGGCCGCGAAGTTCAGCCAACGCGCACGGATGCGCGCCGAAAGCGCCGTACCCGCCTTGAGGCCACCGAGCTTGAACGTCGGATCCTTCGGTCCCGCAACGAGATTGCCCCACACGTACGGCAATTCGGTAGCGTGCGCGGCGCCCAGTCGGAGCAGACGCAACATGGGCGTGGCCCAATCGAAGCGGTAGGTGTAGACCGGCGCCACGGCGCTGTGTCCCTCGGCGAACCAGATGGTCGGCATCCGGAAGCCGATGTCGCGGGCCACCCCCATCCCCGGCGTCTTGCCGCGACCCTTGTATGTCGAGCCGAGCTGGGCCTGACTGGGCAGCTGCAAGCCGGGTTGTTCGGCGGCGATCTCCTCGAACATCGCCTTGATCGCCGGTGGCGTGATGGGCATCAGCGGCGACTTCATGAAGCGGAACAGCGCCGCCTCGTGCTTGTTGGTGCCGATGATCAGCGGCACCGGAAGCGTGCCGCCGGATCGTGCCACGGCGACCGGATAATCGGGCACCACGTCGCCGTCGACGATCGGTGCGTACGCCAGGGTTCCCGGTGTGCGCACCGGCACCTCGTCGAAGAGTCGCTTCGAGGCCGCCAGCAGCTCGGTCAGTGGCGCGTCGGAAAGCCGGTCGGTGTCGTCGGTGCCAACCCCCAACGTCTCGAGGAACTGCTGCGCGATCTTGCGCGAGCGACCAGCGTCGTAGACCGACGTCGCAGGCGAGCTCTGGGCGATGGCGCCCGAGAACAGCCCACCCGCCGCTGGGCTGGCCAGCAGTGTCGTCACGATGCCGCCGCCCGCGGACTCGCCGAACAGCGTCACCCTGCCGGAATCGCCACCGAACGCCGCGATGTTGTCCCGCACCCATTCCAGCGCGAACAGCACGTCGCGCAGGCCGAGGTTGCTCTCGAACCGGGTGTTGCGGGTGCTGAACGACGACAGGTCTAGGAATCCGAACGCGCCGAGACGGTAGTTCACCGTGACGATAACTGCCTCGCCGCTGCTCGCCAGGACGCGCCCGCGGTACAGCGACTGCGCCGACGAGCCGAGCACGTACGCGCCGCCGTGCACCCACACCATGACCGGCTTCGCGTCGCCTGCCTCGGTGTCCGACGACGCCCACACGTTCAGCGACAGCGAGTCCTCGCCCTGCGGTGCGCCGAGGTCGATCGGGATTCGCGGGTCGGTCGGCTGCGGGCACACCAGCCCGACCCTGGTGGCGTCCGCGACCTCGGTCCAACGTTCCGGAGGCCGGGGCGCCTGCCACCGCAGCGCTCCGGCGGGCGGCGCCGCATAGCGAACCCCCCGCCACGACTTGACCGTGCCGTCGTCGGTTCCGCGCACGGGGCCGTACGCGGTCTCGACGACCGGGGCGGCGAGTGCTCGACCGGTGCTGGGCTCGGCCGTCACCGGCGGCCGCCGCTCGCGCCTGCCCGGTCCTCGTCCGAGAAGCCCGCCACCGCCGCAGCCGGCGCCGCTGCGCGCCTGCGCGACATGTACGCGGACGTCGACGCCACCGCAGCGGCCACTCCGTCCGAATTCGCGTCGTACGTCATCGACCTGTCCGCCGCAAAGCCCATCTGCTGTCCGACCGCCACCGCGTCCATGTTGGCGCCGAGGAAGACGAAGTTCCAGGAGTACTCGTTCTCCTGGCGCTTCACGGCGGCCTTCACCGCGTCGGCCGTCCACTCCACGCTCGCGTTCTCCAGACCGTCGGTCATGACGACGACGATCACGTGGCCGGGACGCTCGTCGTCGGGCCGCGCCGCGAGCTCCGCGCCGACGTCGGTGATGAGCCGACCCAGCGCGTCATGCAGGGCCGTCATGCTTCGAGGCTGCAGATCCAGGGGCGGCACGTCGGCGATCGGACGGTTCGCGTAGACGACCTCGTACTCGGTGTCGAACTGCGCCAGCGTGACCGTCGCCTCGCCAGGTTGGGACCTCTGATCGGCGATCAACGCGTTGAAGCCACCCTCGGTGTCGGACTTGATGGAGTCCATCGAGCCCGAGCGATCGAGCAGGGCGGCAATCAGCGTGCGCTGAGGATCGGTCATCGGGACTCCTTGATGAATCGACGGAACATCGTGTTCACCAAGGTACCCGCGCCTACCGACACGTCGCGCGAGCGCGATCACGGCACACGTCTGGCAAACCCGTGGCCGAGTTCACGCCGCGCAGGGCGAACACGCTCCCCGAGAGGCGGGACAGCCGGAGACTACGTTGATTCGGTGCGAAAGTGGATGCTGCTGGCCGCAGCCATCGTCACGGAGGTCGCGGCGACGCTGTCACTGCGCGCGTCTCAGGATCATGCGGCATGGATCGTGGTGGTCGTCGCGGGTTACGCGGTCGCGTTCACGATGCTGACGCTGGTCCTTCGCGAGGGCGTCCCGGTCGGTGTCACCTACGGAATCTGGGGCGCGGTGGGTACGGCGCTCACCGCCGCCCTGGCCGCGGTGATCTTTCGCGACCCGTTCACGTGGCCGATATTCGTCGGCATCGTCCTGATCATCGCAGGCGTGCTACTGATCGAATTCGGTTCGCACCCAACAAGTTCCACGCCATGATGTGGGTGGTGCTCGCCGCCGCGATCGCCGTCGAGGTGTTCGCGACGCTCGCGCTGCGCGCGTCGGACGGCTTCCGCAAGAAGGCATGGGTCGGGCCCGTCGTCGCCGGCTATCTCGCATCGTTCTATCTGCTGTGGCTGACGCTGTCGCTCGGCATGCCCGTCGGCATCGCCTACGGCGTCTGGACGGCGTGCGGCGTCGCCCTCGTCGCGGTCATCGCCCGCTACCTCTTCGGTGATCCGCTGACCATCACGATGCTCATCGGCATCGCGCTCGTCATCGCGGGCGTCCTGACGATCGAACTGGCGGGCCACTGATCGCGAGGCCGCTGCACGTGCTCGCTGCATTCCCGGCAAGATTGGCCGCATGACTGAACTGGCCGCGTCACTGGTCGAGCTCGCAGGCCGCTACGGAGTGGCGATCACGTACGACGACTGGGCCGGCGGCCGCCAGGTGGCCTCGGAAGCCACGCTCGTCGCGGTGCTCCGGGCACTCGGCGTCGAGGCGGCCAACGAGGACGACCGCCAGACATCGCTGTACTTCCACGACCTGAACCACTGGCAGCGCGTCCTGCCCCCGACCGTCGTGACCAGAACTGGCAGACCCGCCACCTTCTGGGTGCACGTCACCCACGGCGATCCCGTCGGCGGCTGGATCCGACTGGAGGACGGCACGGTGCGTACGGGTCTGCGCCAGCTCGAGAACAACACGCCGCCCCGCGACGTCGACGGTCGGCTGGTCGGCGAAGCCACCTTCGAGTTGCCCGCCGACCTGCCCGCCGGTTATCACCGTCTGCACGTCACCGCGGGCGGTCGCGACGCGGACGCCGCGCTGATCGTCTCCCCCGACGCCGTGAAGCTGCCTGCGTCGCTCGGCGGCGGACGCACCTGGGGCGTGGCCACCCAGCTGTACAGCGTGCGGTCCGAGAGGTCCTGGGGCATCGGCGACCTCACCGATCTCACCGATCTGGCCGTGTGGTCGTCGGCGCAGCACGGCGCGGGTTTCGTGCTGATCAACCCATTGCACGCCGCATCTCCCGCACCACCGATGGAGCCATCGCCGTACCTGCCCACCTCGCGTCGGTTCGTCAACCCGATCTACCTGCGCATCGAGGCGATCCCGGAGTTCGCCTACGTCGCCGACCGCGGTGAGCAGCGCAAGGCACGGTCGGTCGCGCAGGCACGCGCGACGAAGTCCAAGCTGATCGACCGCGACTCGACGTGGAAGATCAAGCGCGCCGCGCTCAAGGCCGTCTACCGCGTGAAGCGCTCGGCGGGCCGCGAACTCGCCTACGCCGCGTTCCGGGCCCGCGAGGGAGTCAGTCTCGACCACTTCGCCATCTGGTGCGCACTGGCGGAGAAGCACGGCAATGACTGGCACCGCTGGCCGGAACCGCTGCAGCACCCCGACGGCGAGGCCGTGGCGGCGTTCGCCGCCAAGCGCGCCGACGCCGTCGACTTCCACCGCTGGCTGCAGTGGCAGCTCGACGATCAGCTGACGGCGGTGCAGGCCACGGTCGTTCAGTCGGGCATGGCGCTCGGTGTCATGCACGACCTGGCCGTCGGGGTCGATCCGAACGGCGCGGACGCGTGGGCCCTTCAGGACGTGCTGGCGCTCGGCGTGAGCGTCGGCGCCCCGCCCGACGAGTACAACCAGTTGGGCCAGGACTGGTCACAGCCGCCCTGGCGTCCCGACCAGTTGATCGAGCAGGGCTACGAGCCGTTCCGGGCACTGGTCAACGCGGTGCTCCGACACGCGGGTGGCATCCGCATCGACCACATCATCGGATTGTTCCGACTGTGGTGGATCCCCGACGGCATGGCACCGACGGCGGGCACGTACGTGCGCTACGACCACGAGGCGCTGATCGGCATCGTGGCGCTCGAGGCGCAGCGGGTGGGCGCGGTCGTCGTCGGCGAGGACCTCGGCACCGTCGAACCGTGGGTCCGCGACTACCTCGCCGAACGCGGCCTGCTCGGTACGTCGATCCTCTGGTTCGAGCAGGATCAGTGGGGTGACGGTGGGCCGCTGCCCGCCCGGTGGTGGCGCGAGTACTGCCTGTCGTCGGTCACTACGCACGACCTGCCCCCGACGGCCGGGTATCTGGCGGGTGAGCACGTGCGGATCCGCCAGGAGCTGGGACTGCTGACGCGGTCGGTCGATGAGGAGCTCGCCGACGACGAGGCCGAGCAGGCAGCCTGGCTGGCGACCCTGCGCGACGCAGGCCTGCTGGGTGCCGACCCGAGCGTCGAGCAGATCGTCAGCGCTCTCTACGCATACTTGGGGCGGACCCCGTCGCGGCTGCTCGCGTTGGCGCTCACCGACGCCGTGGGCGACGTGCGTGCCCAGAATCAGCCGGGCACCACCGACGAGTACCCCAACTGGCGGGTCAAACTCGCTGGTCCGGATGGCCGGGAACTGCTGCTCGAGGACGTCTTCGTCGACCCTCGGGCCGCGGCGCTGGCCGACGTGCTGAGGGCGCAGGTAACGCCCGCGCGCGAGTGACCGAAGTTTCTCAAGAGGCTGAACTGCGCTATGTTCGCAATCGCACCGCGACACTCGGAGGGCACGTGAAGAAGATCGTTGGGCTTGGGGCCATCGGCCTCTTCGTCCCCGTTGCCATCGCCTCGGCGGCTCTGCTCGGCCCCGGCGCGGCGTCGGCCGACCCGGGCAGCATGAACTCGGCGAACGTCGTCGGCGAGCCGTACTACAAGGCCGTCAGCATTCTCAAGAGCCAGGGCATGAGGGGTGTGTTCGGCGGCTCCTTCGGCAGCGACCTGCCGCAGTCACAGTGCATCGTCAGCCAGCAGAAGGCGTTGAAGAACAAGATGATCTTGAACCTCGACTGCACGCAGGCCGCGGCCGATCACGCGTCCGACTCGACCCCCGCCGCGCCGAGTGCCGCGCCTGGCGCACCGACGCCGGGCAACGGGCAGGGCACCTACGGCGGGCCGATCGGCGTTCCGGTTCCCGTCGGCTGACGCAACCAGCTACCCGGTACCCGCGTTCCCACGTAAATCGCGGAGTCACGTAGACTCGCTTCTCGTCACATGGCGATGAGGGGACCATCAATGTTGCGACCACAGCGTTTCCACACCGAGGTCGATCCTGGCCCGGTGCAGATCCAGGCCCGCCGGGTGCACTTCGACGTCGCGGACATCCCGCTGCACTGGATTCCCGACCATCCCGTCGCGTCCAACATGGTCAGCCTGCTCAACGTGGTGCTGCCCGCCGCCGAGCGCTGGTTCGTGGCGGCCTACAACGAGGCGCTTCCGATGGTCAAGGACCCGAAGCTGGCCGAGGACATGCGCGGTTTCATCGGCCAGGAGGCCACCCATGCCGACGTGCACGACAAGGTCCTGCACGAGTACATGGTCACCCACGGCGTCGACGTGAAGCCGATCCTCGATCAGATCGAGTACGTCTTCGAGAAGGTACTGGCGCCGGATCCGTCGATCACCGATCCCAAGCGCAGGCTCAACCACCTGTGCGACCGGCTGTGGCTGATCGCCGCCATCGAGCACTACACCGCGGTGCTCGGCGACTTCTCGCTGAACTGCGCCTGGGATGATCACGCCGCCGACCCGACCATGGTGGACCTGTTCCGTTGGCACGGCAGTGAAGAGGTCGAGCACCGCATGGTGGCGCACGACGTCGCGCACTACTTCCACGACAGCTACCTCGACCGGATTCGCGCAATGGCGATCGCCGTCGTGATGATGGCGACGTTCTTCCAGCGCGGCGCCTGGTACCTGTCGAAGAACGACCCGTCACTGTCGCTGGGCTGGTGGCAGATGCAGCGCCTCCGGATGCGCGACTCGAAGTTGGGTCTGCTGCCGACCTACCGAAAGCTGTTCGGCGCCAACACCTTCATGTACTTCCGTCCGGGCTTCTCGCCGGAGGAGATGGGGTCGACGGCACAGGCCGTGGCGTACCTGGCCAGCTCCCCCGCTGCCCGCGCGGCGCACCTTTGATGTTCGCGCACTTCCGCGACGCGCCGCCCAGCGCGTCGGGTCGGTCCCGGCACGACTTCTCACTGGGCGTCGCCGCTTCCGTGCTGACCGGCCTGTTCAATCTGTCGGGAGCCGTCCGCAACGTCGCACCCCTGCCCGACGTCGACCGCGGCTTCCCCCTCGTCGTCGCCGATCGCCTCGTCGTCGCCCACGACCAGGACGTCATCGCGCTGACGCTGACCGCACCCGGCGGAGGTCCGCTGCCACGATGGCATCCCGGCGCGCACATCGACGTGCACCTGCCCAGTGGGCGGGTGCGGCAGTACTCGCTGTGCGGCGACCCAGGCGTCATCGACTCGTACCGAATTGCCGTGCGGCGCATCCCCACCGGGGGTGGCGGATCCCTCGAGGTGCACGACGGGCTCCCGGTCGGCGAGGTGGTCACCACCAGTGGACCGCGCAACGCGTTCCCGTTGACGGTGCCCGGCTACGGCTCGCCGGCGCAACGCTTCCGGTTCATCGCGGGGGGAATCGGCATCACGCCGATCCTGCCGATGCTGGCGCAGGCCGAACGACTCGGGGTGCCGTGGTCGATGATCTACGCGGGCCGCAGCCGCGATAGCCTGCCGTTCCTCAACGAGCTCGAGCGCTTCGGCGACCGTATCGAGATCCGCACCGATGACGAGGCCGGGCTTCCCACTGCGGCCGAGCTGCTCGGCGACTGCCCGGACGGCACCACGGTGTACGCCTGTGGGCCCGCCCCGGCACTGACGGCGCTGCGGACCGCGCTGGCGGGTCGGGACGACGTCGAGCTGCACTTCGAGCGCTTCGCCGCGCCGCCCGTGGTGGACGGCACCGCATTCCGCGCGACGGTGGCCTCCACGGGCCGGACCGTCGAGGTCGGCGCCGACGAGACGCTGCTGACCGCACTCAAACGCGACGGCGTGCACGCGCCCTACTCGTGCCAGCAGGGCTTCTGCGGGACCTGCCGCACGCGGGTGCTGGCAGGCACCGTCGAACACCGCGACACCCTGCTCACCGCGCCCGAGCGCGACGCCGGGATGATGCTCATCTGCGTCTCCCGCGAGGGTCACGGCGGGGACCTGCTCCTCGACCTCTAGAGCCGCGGGGGCCGACTACCATTCCCCCATGCCGTTGGACGAGGGAAGCACTTTCGCCGGCTACACCATCGTCCGCCGTCTCGGCTCGGGCGGGATGGGCGAGGTCTATCTGGTCGACCACCCGCGGCTGCCGCGCCGCGACGCGCTGAAGGTGCTGCGGACGGAGGTGTCCGCGGACGACGAGTACCGCGAGCGGTTCAACCGCGAGGCCGACATCGCGGCGTCGCTGTGGCATCCGCACATCGTCGGCGTGCACGACAGAGGCGAGACCGACGGCCAGCTGTGGATCGACATGGACTACGTCGACGGCACCGATGCCGGACGGCTGGTCCAGGAGGGCCATCGCGACGGGCTCCCAGGGCCGGAGGTCGCCACCATCGTCGCAGCGGTCGCCGATGCGCTGGACTACGCCCACCAGCGGCTGCTCCTGCACCGCGACGTGAAGCCGGCCAACATCCTGATCGCCAACCCGGACACTCCGGACAGTCGAATCCTGCTGGCGGACTTCGGCATTGCTCGATGGGTCGGTGACACGAGCGGCTTGACGGCCACCAACATGACCGTGGGGACGGTGTCGTACGCGGCGCCCGAGCAGCTGATGGGCGGTGAGCTGGACGGCCGCGCCGACCAGTACGCACTGGCGGCCACGGCATTCCACCTCCTGACTGGTGCGCCTCCGTTCCAGCACTCGAACCCGGCGGTCGTGATCAGCCAGCACCTGTCGGCCGCGCCACCGGTGATCGGTGATCGCCGTCCCGAACTGGCTGCACTCGATCCGGTGTTCGCCAAGGCGCTCGCGAAGGATCCGAAGGACAGGTACGAGCGCTGCACTGACTTCGCCCGTGCGCTGCGACATCGGATTGCCGGAGAGGACTCCGGTGAGACCAGGTTGTCGGCACCCGTCGTGGCGCCCGAGCCCGAGCGGCGCCCGGCTCTTCGTCGCGGGGTGCTGGTGCCCGCCGTACTGGCCCTGCTGTTGGCGGTCGCGATCGGTTTCGGGCTCTACGAGCTGACGCGCGCGGACGACGAGCATCCCGCTCCCTCGGCGACCGCCACCCCCACCACGTCGCCGCCTGCCCCCGTGCCGCCGCCACCTCCGCCGACGGACACCTTGACCGTCACCGACACGGCCACGCCCGTCGTCACCGACACTTCGACCTCCACCGCACCGCCCACCCCCCCGGTCGCGGTGATCGGCGCGGACTGTTCACCTTTGGGCAGCACCGGCACCACGGCCAACGGGGCGACGGCCTACTGCTCGACGCTGCAGGGCACCAACGCGACGATCTGGTCGGTGAGCCAGGGTGACGTGCCATCGCCGACGGTGACGATCGCCCCGACCGAGACTCCGCTGCCCACCGAGCAGGAGACCCCGGTCCGGGTGTGCATGCAGCAGACCGGCCAGTCGCGGCTGAGATGCTGGGAGGACATCCGCCGCAGCAAGGGACTGCCGTGACGATGCAGCTCGCCGACCGGCTTGCGGTCGCCGACCTGGTGCACCTCTATGCCGCGGCGGTGGACGACCGCCGGTTCGCCGACGTGGCCGAATTGTTCACCGAGACCGCCGAATTGCGACTGCCCGACCCGCCGAGAGCGCTCGAGCCGGTGGTCGTGAAGCGCGGGAAGCCGGGAATCGGCGAGGCCATGGAGGCACTGCGGGCGGTGGAGCGCACGGAGCACGCGATCGTCGGCGAGGTGTACGCCGAGGGACCCGAGTCCGGGTACGCACTTGGCCGCATCACGTGCGTCGCGCACCACTGGACGCGGTCGGCCGAACAGGTGACCGACGTAGTGTGGCACCTGCGCTACGACGACGAGTATCTGCGAACGCCCGCGGGTTGGCGGATACACGGCCGTCGGCTGACGATCAACGCGATCGAGACCCGGCCGATCAGGCGCCTGCGAGATGCGCGATGAGCGCATCGAGCAGCGGCCGCTGACCCTTCAGCAGCTTGACCTGCGCCTCGTCGACGGAAAACCAACCCACACGGTCGATTTCGGGAAATGATCGAACGTTGCCCGATCCCTTCGGCCACTCGAGCTCGAAGGTGTTGCTGACGCTATCGGTGACGTCCAGGTCGGCCGCGACGGCGAAGGCGGTGACCACCTTGCCGCCGGACTGCTTGACCGGCGGCAGCGCGACGCGCGGTCCGTCGGGTACGGGAAGCCCGATCTCCTCGACGAATTCGCGTTGCGCGGCGGCCCACGGATCTTCGTCGTCGGCGTACTCCCCCTTGGGGATCGACCACGCGGCCTCGTCCTTGCGGGCCCAGAACGGGCCGCCGGGGTGGCCGATCAGCACCTCGATGCCATCGGTGCCCATTCGGTACAGCAGCAACCCGGCACTCATCCGCGGCACGCGGCTCGCTCCCTCCGGTCAGATCCCCGCAGGCACTCGGCACCGCCGGGTAATGCGCAGGCCAGCGTACGGGACTGGCTGCGCACGCCCGACGGAGCGCAGAATGGAGGGGTGGGTTGGCATTCCCGGCGGCAGAAGATCTGTTACTGCACCTCCCCGAAGGGCTACTGGTGCACCAGGACCGATCGGCACGCGATGCACGAAGCGGTGGGTGGCCTCGGCGAGGTGTTCTCGCGATGGAAGGGCGACTTCCCCAACGACGGTGAACTCCTCGAGGCATTCTCGAGCGCAGGCGCCTACCGGAAGTGCATCGGGGCGGGGACGGGCGACGAGTTGTCGCATCGGGACCACAACGACCTCATCCACGGGCTGTAGACCCCACGGCTACCACTCCTTGAGCACCCGCAGCCGGTTGGCCCTGAGCACGGCGTCGCGGCGCAGCCGCTTCAATTCCTGATGAAATGCATTGTTGCCCTGCGGATTCAATGGCAGTTCCAGGGCGCTCACCAATTCGTCTTCGAAGATCCACGGTTCTTGGCGCACCACCCATGACACCTGGGCGTTGTCGGCCAGCCACTGGTTGAGAACCGCTTCGCCACCCGCCAGCGTGATGTGCCTGCCCGACCCGATGCGGCGCAGTTCGATGCCCAGTTCGTCCGCGAGCACCACGCCAAGGGTCTTGCGCAGCGAGGACCCGTCGGCGTTGCCCCGCGCGGCGCCGAAGTGGTACCTGATGCGCTTGCGCAGGTCCTGGCTCACGGGTTGCTTCCCGTTAGGCCGCGGCGGGGTGGGACTGACGCCGACGTGGAGCAGCGTCAACCCGTCGCGCACCTCGCATCCCGTGGCGTCCACCAGCACGGGCACGGTCCGGAACCACCACCCGTAGGCGCCGGGCTGGTTGGGGACCGGGCACGGCTCGCTGAGTACTTGCTCGCGCGTAAAACGCGGCGCGTCAAGGAAATCCGTCACTGCGCCCGTGTTCTGTTCGTTGCCCACGCCTCAGCCTTTCACATCGGCCGGGCAGCTACCCCGCGTACTCCGTCATCGACTCGGTGTACGTCTGGCCGTCCGGCGTGATGATGGTCAGCGCGTTCGGCCGGATCTGGTACCGGGTGCCGTCGCCAGGGTTGACCGCGTCGAAGCCGTTGGGGACCGGCGACACCGTGTCGAGTCGCAGGCGCGCACCGTCGCCCAGGCGCACGCCGCGGTAGTACAGGCCGCCGGATGCGCCGCTGCACACCACCAGCGCCGAGTTCGCGGTCAACCCGAGAGCCGCCGCGCTGTCGCCCGCGTCGCAGCGGGCGCCGGGCTGGGCGATGAAACCCTGCCCGTCGGTGCCGGGCAGGGCGGCCGGCGTCGGCGGAGCCGACGTCGTGATGGTGGATGGCGGCGTCGTCGAGATGGTGGACGTCGGAGGGACGGTCGCAGGTGTCATCGTGCCGGTGGCGTTCCCCGCGGACGCGCCACCGCCCCTGCCGAACACGAACCACGCCACGGCCGCGATCACGACCAGTGCGACGATGCCGAGGACGGCGGCTCCGATCGCCGTGCCACGCCTGGACCCTCCTGTCGGAGGCGGACTTTCGGGTTGAGGCAGAGCCGTTTCGACGGCGGGCCGGATGCCGTGCGGAGGCTGGCCGACTGCGGCCGCGCCGGCCGCCCGCGCGAGGTCGCCCGCCGTCGGGCAGCGCGCGGCCGGATCCTTGGCCATCCCCCATGCCACCAGCCCGTCGAACGCCGGATTCAGTCCGGGCACCGCGGCGCTGGGCCGCGGTGGGGGTGCCATGATGTGTGCCGTCATCAACGCGGTCGCGTCGTGGTTCGGGAAGGGCGGCCGCGCCACGAGGCACTCGTAGAGCAGGCAGGTCAGCGAGTAGACGTCCGCGGAAGGTCCAACGTGGCCGCCGGTGAACCGTTCGGGCGCCATGTATCCGCGCGACCCGATCGCGGAGCCCGCGGTGGTCAGGCCCGAGTCGCTGCCGGACCTGGCGATGCCGAAGTCCACCAGGTAGGCGAAATCGGTGTTGGTCATCAGGACGTTCTCGGGCTTGACGTCGCGGTGCGTCAACCCGGCGGCGTGCGCGGCGTCCAGCGCCGCGGCGATCTGTGCGACGATCGCGGCCGCGCGCGCCGGCGGCATCGCACCGGACCTGCGCAGGATCGAGCCGAGGTCGCCGCCGTCGACGAAGCGCATGTCGATGAACAGCACGTGGTCGATCTCGCCGAAGTCGTGCACCGGGATGACGTGCGGCTCGTGCAGTCGCGCCGCCATCCGCGATTCGCGGCGAAACCGTTCCTGGAAACCCTGATCGGCCGCGAACTCCGGGCGTAGCAGCTTGAGCGCGACGATGCGGTCCTTGACGGTGTCGTACGCCTGGTAAACCTCGCCCATGCCGCCGACCCCGAGCCGTGACCGAAGCTCGTAGGGCCCGAACATGTCCCCTACCTGCATCCCCCCATGATGGCGGATCCGGCCCGCTTCCAGGCAAGTTGGCACCTGTGCGACATTCCCGGATGCTGGAGGGGTGACGGATCCGGAGCCGCTCCGACCCCGCGATTCGCTCCGCCCGCTCGACCTGCTGGCCAACACCGGCGTCGCGGCCGCCTACAAGACGTTGTTCGTCACGCTGAGGCAATTGGTGGTCGGGAGGCGGTTGGCGGTCCGCGTCGACGACGGCACGCTGGTCCTCACGGTCACCCGCTTCAGCTCGCGCCTGGAACTGCGCAGACTGGCCAACGGCAGACACCACGACGTCCGCCTCGACGCCGAGGACATCACCTGGCGCGACTACGCGTTCGACCGGGCTTGCGTCACCCTGCACAACCTTCACTTCCGCGGGAATCTGCGCCCGACCGAGTTGGTCGCCGCCCCGGTCGAGCTGACCGTGGAGGTGCCTGCGCCCGCACTCGACGACCTCTTCAGGTGGGCGGCGCCGCGGCTGGCGGGCGTGGTCGGCCCTGACGGCGTCGCCCGGCTGCACATGGCCAAGCGGCGCGGCAGCGGCCACGTCGAGGTCGATGCGCGGCTCGACGGTTCGACCCTGTGGATCACGCCGCGCGCGGTCGTCCGACGCAGGCGATGGAGTCTGCCCGCCCGCACCCCGTCGTACCGGGTCCGCGTCCCCGACCTGCCGCACGGACTGCGGCTGACGTCGATCGACTTCGCCCCCGGCGTCGTGCGCCTCACCGGAACGTTGCCGGAATGGCGGGCCGACATGCCGCGGACCCGTCTCGAGGACATCGTCGGCCAACTCAGCGCCGTCGGGAGGCCATTGAGCCTGATCTGGTCGAGCGCCTCCGTGCCACGCCGCTGACCGCCCGCTAGAGTGCCCTCGTGGCCGATGCGTCATACCTCCGCTACGTCGCCGTCGGCGACAGCCAGACCGAGGGGCTCTGGGACGGCGACGACAGCTCCGGCGTCAGGGGCTTCGCCGACCGCCTCGCCGAGCGCCTCGACGAGCTGAACCCCGGCGTGCAGTACGCCAACCTCGCCGTCCGCGGGCGCCGCATTCGCGACGTGCTCGACAACCAACTGCCCGCCGCGGTCGCCATGCGGCCGGACCTGATCACCAGCTGCATCGGGATGAACGACGTGACGCGCCCCGGCCGCGCCTTTGAGAGGGCTCTCGAGGACATCGACGTGTTGCACGACCGGCTCGCCGACACCGGCGCGACGATCGTCACGACCACGTTCCCCGATTTGGAGCAGATCCTCCCCGTAGGCCGATTCCTCGGTTCGCGCGTGGTGCAGATCAACGCGGTGATCCGGGCAGCGGCGAGACGGCACGGGTTCCGGCTGGTCGATCTCTACGACGCGCCGTCGCTCGGCGACCCCGACATCTGGAGCGCCGACCGCGTGCACGGCTCGCCCGCCGGGCACGAACTATTCGCCGAGGCCGCTGCCGAGGCATTGAATCTTCCTGGCAGCAACCATGATTGGGCCATCTTGAAGGCCGACGTCATCCGGCCCGGATTCCGTTCCCGGATGTACTCGCAGGCGTTGTGGACGCAGAACCTTCTGATGCCATGGATCTGGCGCCACCTGCGCGGACTGTCGAGCGGCAATGGCCGCGATCCGAAGCGTCCGCAGTTGTCGCCGGTGACGGCACAGGCCCTAGGAACCCAGGCCCGCGAGGCCGCCGAGTAGGTCCAGCGGGATCGGGGACTCGCCGTTGGCGATCGACTTCATCGCGCCGGGGCAGAACGCGGAGATCGCCAGCCCGGTGAACATGGTCGCGGGCCCGAGCGACATCCCGCCAGCGTCGGCCACCTTGGATGCCGTGTCGGCCAGATCCTGACCGGGCTGAGACAGCATCGGGCACACCGACTGACCGAGGTCGGCCGCCTGGGTGGGGTCGCCCGCGCCGATGCCCGCACTGCCGAGCGAGTCGATGAAGTCGGTGGTCGGGTCCGCCGAGGCGGGAGCCGCGGCGACCATCGCGGTGCACGCGGCACCCGCGGCGACGAGCGAGATCCGCGTGATCATCGATGTGCCATTCACGTCGACGAGGGTACGGCGCAATGCTGGCATCGGCCCAATCAGATGCCCGTCCACACCTCGGCGATCTGGCCACCGATGTCGATGACCTTGGCCTTCTCGGCACCGGGGCTGTCGATCTCGCCGGCCACGTGCGCGGAGATGAAGCGCTTGATCTCGGCGTCCACGCCTGCGACGATGCGCAACAGCTCGGCTCGCAGGGTCGTCGAGGTGATGTGGATGGAGATGTCGGACGGCCGAGGCTTCTCGACGTCGAGGATCAGCGACAGCGGCTGGGCCGCGATCGCCGTCGCCCGCAGCGCGATCTCGCCGAACACCATGAAGCGCGGCTTGTCGATGCGCAGGTCGATCACCAACTCGATCTCGAGCGGGATGCGGATGTCGAACCTGATCTGATCGCCGAGGTGGCGCGTCACCGCAGGGTCCTGAACCTTTACCCGAGCGGTGACCTTGGCGATCTTGCCGGGACCCTGTGCCATCGGTCCCATCGAGAACTCGTCGCCGGCGATCTGCCCGATCGCCGCGCCGACCCGCTCCTCGGTCACGGCGATCTCGAAGAACCGGCGGCCGAATTCCTCATAGGTCATGGCGTCGTAGTCAGACATGGTCCAGATACCTTGTCACGTCGCCTGGTCCTCGGCGAACACCCGCACCGCACGAAATCGCGTCGGTCGTGTCTCGAGTTCACCGAAGACGATCAGGCGCCTGCCGTCGCGTCGCACCCTTGCGACCACGGTGTGCCCGGCACGGATCATGCCGTCCCACCGACCACCGTGCAGCAGCCCGACGAACTCGGAGGTTCCGAGGGCGGGGCCGACTCCCCTGGTCACCTCGGCCCCGTCGCCCAGCCTCCTCTTGACCGCGATCTGGTCGCCAGCGCAGGCGTCGTCGAGCAGTCCGGCCAGGTGGCGCTTGCCGCGGACGGTCAGCCCGCCGAAGCCGGCCAGAAAGCCCGCCGTGCCCGTCAGCCCCTGGTTGCGCAGCAGCGCCCCGGCCAACCGCAAACCTGCAGGCACGGCGCCCGCGCCGTTGCGCGCGAACTGCCATGCCATCGCGGGGAGCTCCCAAAATGCCTGCAGGCGTTCGATTTTCAAAGACCCGTCCAGGTCGTACCGAAGGTAGGCGGGAATGGTCATCGTGACCGACGGCCCCATCCGGACCTCCAGGGTCAGGTCACGGACGACGGTGCCCTGCGAGACGACGTCGACGCCGCGGTGGAACGTGATGTCCCGCGACCCGATGAACGTGTCGTAGAAGCGTCCGATGGCGGCTTCGCCGCGGTGCGCCCGGGAACCCACGGGATCCTCGACGCTGCCGGCGGCCCCGAACAGCCCGACCCATCCGGCGCGGTCGTGTGCACCCGCGGCCTCCGGGGAGCGTTCGACCGCGGCGACCAGGGCGGCGTGCGTCGGAGACATGCTCCAAGACATACCCAACCGTCTACCACTTCGTTCGGCGGTAAGTGAACGTCATGGCGAAGTCGTCCCCTGACCTGCACACTGGTGGGAAGCAGACGAGGAGCCCGCCATGAGCCAGAATCCGTTCGGAATCGACCCCGAGGACTTCGACCGCGCCATGCGCGAGGCAGGCGACAACCTCCGCGACGCGCTGGGCAGGCTCGGCAAGCAGGCAGGCTGGGCGACGCTGCTCGACGAGTTCACCAGGAACGCCCGCCCCAAGGCCGAACCCGAGACCACCGGTGAGACGGGCGACGGCGTCTGGTCCATCTACACGGTCGACGACGCAGGTGGCGCCCACATCGAAGAGGTGTACCGGACGGAGCTGGAGGCGTTGCGCGCCAACAAGAACAACACCGACCCCGGCCGCAAGGTGCGGTTCCTGCCATACGGCATCGCGGTCAGCGTGCTCGACGGCGAGTAGGACGCGCTGGCGTCCACCGCGAAACCGCTCGTCTCCCCTGCGTTACCCGTTAGGATTTGCCGCAACGTCGCTGGGGCCGTCGTGGCGGCGACCGGGTTTGGAGGCATCTCATCATGATTCGCGAACTGACGATTGCCGCGGCGATCGCCGGGTCCGCCCTCGCGCTGGCGCCGACGGCGGCGGCCGATCCCGGCCCGATGTATCCGGACAACCCCGGGCTGTACGACACGTCCGCCACCGACGTCCCCGGCATTCGCTACGACGCCACGCTCGGTGCGCCGTGCGACAACTACCAGGTCTTCACCTTCGGCCGTGGTCCCGGCGGGTCGACCGAGGTCTGTCACTACATCCCCAACCAGTGGCCGCCGGTCTACACCGGATTCTGGGTCTCGTCGTACCCGCTCCGGGGGGTCAAGGACATCGGCGCGCCGTGCGACGGCCCGAAGCAGGCGGCGCAGGCGCCCGACGGACGCCCGATGGTCTGCCTCGGCGACCAGGGCTGGCAGCCGGGCACCCTGACCGGAGCCGGATTCTTCCCCGGCTGATCGGCCGGCTTCAGACCATACGGCCAGCGCGCACCTGTATGGTCCTCACTCATGGGTAGTGGGACTAACTTCAACCTGTCCGACGTCTTCGGCACGGTCGCGGCGGCGATCCCGGATCAGACGTTCCTGGTATGGCGCGGTCGACGATTCACCTACGGCGAACTCGACGCCCGTGTCACCGGCTTCGCCAACTACCTGACGTCGCAGGGCCTCGGCGCGCATACCGAGCGCGATGCGCTCGCCGGACACGAGTCGGGGCAAGACCACCTCGGCATCTACCTGCGCAATGGGAACCAGTACCTCGAGTCGATGATCGGTTCGTACCGGTCCCGCGTCGCGCCGTTCAACGTGAGCTACCGGTACGTCGAGGACGAGCTGCTGTACCTGCTCACGGACTCCGCGTCCACGGCCCTGGTGTACCCCGGCGAGTTCGCGCCGCGCGTCGCCGCGATCCGCGATCGCCTTCCGCACCTGCGGGTCCTGATCCAGGTCGCCGACCACTCCGGCAACGAACTGCTGCCCGGCGCGGTCGACTTCGAGACCATCCTCGCCACCCCGACCCCCGACGGCGGGCTGCCGACACCCTCCGGGGACGACCTCTACATCCTCTACACCGGCGGCACCACCGGCATGCCCAAGGGCGTGCTGTGGCGTCAGCACGACATCTTCATGTCCTCGATGGGCGGTCGGCCGTGGGGCAGCGAGACGCCCCTGGCCTCGCACGACGAACTCGCCGAGAAGGCCCGCACGTCGGCGGGCGCGATGTCGATGATGATGATCCCTCCGTTCATGCACGGCGCCGCGCAATGGGCCGCCTTCAACGCCGTCACGATGGGCGGCCGGATCGTCATCCCCGACGACGTCGAGCGGATGCGCCCCGCCGAGGTGCTGCGCCTGGTCGAGACCGAGAAGGTGCTGAGCCTTCCGGTGGTCGGCGACGCGATCGCCCGCCCGCTGCTCGACGAGATCGAGACGGGCAACTACGACCTTTCCGGCCTGTTCGCCATCAACAACGGCGGTGCCCCGCTCTCGCCGACGGTCCGGGAGCGCATCCTCGCGGCACTCCCGCATCTGATGCTCCTCGACGCGGTCGGTGCGTCCGAGTCGGGCGCGCAGATGAGCGCGATGACGACGGCAGGTGCCGGGGCGCAGGCGGCGACGTTCACCCCACAGTCCGACACCGCCGTGATCTCGGCCGACCTGGACCGGGTGCTGCAACCCGGCGAGGGACAGGGCTGGCTGGCGCGCCGGGACCTTATCCCGCTGGGGTATCTGGGTGATGAGGCCAAGACCGCGAAGACGTTCCCGACGATCGACGGGGTGCGCTGGTCGGTGCCTGGCGACCGGGCAGACCTGTTGTCCGACGGGCGAATTCAGCTCCTCGGTCGCGACTCGGTGACCATCAACTCCGGCGGCGAGAAGATCTTCGTCGAGGAGGTCGAGCGGGCGATCGCCGCGCATCCGAGCGTGTACGACGTCGTCGTGGTGGGCAGGCCCTCGGACCGCTGGGGCAGTGAGGTGGTCGCCGTGGTGCAGTTCGCGGACGGGGCCGACGCCACCGACGAGGAACTCGTGGAGGTGTGCCGGACGGCGATCGCTCGCTACAAGATCCCGAAGGCGTTCATCAGGACGCCCAAGGTGATGCGTTCCCCCGCGGGAAAGGCCGACTACCGCTGGGCCAAGGAGGTCGCTGCCGAGGGCGTCAGGTCGGAGTAGCCGCCGCGGAAGCTGGCCCGGCCGCGGAACGTCTCGATCGGACCGACGGGCTCCGACAGCCCGAGCGCGAGCAGGGCACGGGCCTTGAAGGCCCTGGCGGCGGCGCTGAGCTCGTGCTCGACGACGTCGACGCCGCGTTCGATCCCCTCGGGCCACGAGGTGCCCCAGATCAGGACGTCTCCGATGCCGCGCTTCATGGCATGCAGTACGTCGGCGCGCAGGTCGGGGTCCGCACAGACGGCGTCTGCGGAGGCGGCCAGTGCGACGGCTCTGGCGGGCGCAGTCGCATCGTCGTCCGATTCGATCGGGTCGGTGTTGACGCCCAGGATCTGCAGCGGCAGGGGGTCGCAGCCGCCGGTGACGACCACGGTGACGTCCCAGCCCGCCATCGACCGGTCGAACAACCAGCCGCCGGCCGAGCGCACCACGTCGACGACGTCGGACGCGGTGACGTCGAGCTGATATTTGCCCAACCTGCCCGTATTGACCCTGGTGCGGGTGCCAAACGTCCGTGCGCTCATCGCATTCCACCTCTGAGACTGTTGTCGTGCGGTCGTCGTGCCTCTCGCGACATTACCTCCGAGCGTGACATTTTCTGAGCGATCTGTAAAGCAACGATTTGAGCCCGGTTCCGTCGTGTCGCCGGTGGGGGTGGCAGGGCGTAGAAAGGACGCCATGTCCTCGGCCCACACCGTCGACGGCCTGCTGGTCGTCCCGACCATCGACATCGGCCCGTTCCGCGATCCCAATGCGTCTGCAGCGCAACGGGACCGCGTCGCCTCGGCCGTCGATCACGCGGCCCGCACGGTCGGGTTCATGCAGATCGTCGGCCACGGAATCCCGGCGGAAACCCTCACCGAGTTCACCGAGGCGACCGAGGCGTTCTTCGCCCTCGACGCCGACGCGAAGTCGGCTTATCGTTGCCCGCCCGAGGTCAACCGGGGTTACACCCCGCCGAAGTCGGAGGCGCTGGCCAACAGTCTGGGTCTGGTCAGCACCGCGGATCTGTTCGAGGCGTTCAACGTGGGCAGTCAGGCCTGCGATCATCCGGGGCTGGAGCTGCCCGTCGAGGACTACCCCGACAACGTGTGGCCGACGGAGGTCCCCACCTTCCGCGCGGCGGTCGACGGATGGTTCGCCGCCGCTGGCGGCGTCGCGCGAATCATGGTGCGGATCTTCGGGCAAGCGCTCGGCATCGGCGAGCACGCCCTGAGCGGCGACACGGACCACTCCATCGACACGCTGCGAATGATCAATTACCGGCTTCCCAGTCCGGACGCGGAGCTCGAGCCGGATCAGCTGGGCATGGGCGCGCACACCGACTACGGCATCGTCACGGTGCTGTGGGCCGACCCGGTGCCCGGACTGCAGATCCTCGGGACAGACGCCACCTGGCATCCGGTGCAGCCCGCCCCGGGTGCGCTCCTGGTCAACCTCGGCGATGCACTGGCCCGGTGGACCAATGACGAGTGGCTGTCGACGATGCACCGCGTGGCCGCGCCAGTGGTCGATGGGGTGTTGGTGCCCCGACGTTCGGCGGCGTTCTTCCACGACGGCAACGCCGACGCGACGATCGCCCCGCTGAGTACCTGTGTCAGTGCCGCGCGGCCTGCGCTCTATCGGCCGGTGACGGTGCAGCAGCACCTGCGGGCCAAGCTGGCGGGCTCGCGCAACCAGGTCCTGACAGCGGGTGCCGAGCGCGAGGCCTCGCGACTGGGCGCTACTTCGCCAGGGTGAACTGACAGAGGTTCGTGTAACCCTTGTGGAAGAAATTGGAACAGCCCGTCAGGTACTTCATGTAGCGCTGGTACATCTCCTCGGACTGCAACGCGACGGCCTCGTCGTGCTTGGCCTCCAGGGTGGCGGCCCAGATGTCGAGGGTCTTGGCGTAGTGCTCGCGAAGCTTGTGGATCCGCTCGATGGTGAAGCCGGATTCGGTGGAGAACTTCTCGATCTCGCTGATGACGGGGATCTGTCCGCCGGGGAAGATCTCGTCACCGATGAACTTCGTGAACCGCAGCAGCGTCATCGTGACGGGAAGATTGAGTTCCTCGCGCTCCTCGGGTCCGGCGCGCGTGATGGTGTGCAGAAGCATGATGCCGTCGTCGGGCAGCGCCCGGTACGCCATGTCGAAGAACCTGCCGTAGCGGTCGTAGCCGAAGTGCTCGAAGGCGCCGATCGACACGATGCGGTCGACCTTGCCCGTGAACTCCTCCCAACCCCTGAGTTCGACACGGCGGTCGCGGTCACCGGGTACCGCGTCGAGCACGGTCTGAACGTGCGCCGCCTGGTTGCGGCTGAGCGTGAGGCCGATGACGTTGACGTCGTACTTCTCGAGAGCGCGCTTCATGGTGGCGCCCCATCCGCATCCGATGTCCAGCAGCGTCATCCCCGGTTCGAGGTTCAACTTGCCGAGGGACAGGTCGATCTTGGCCAGCTGCGCTTCCCCGAGCGTCATGTCGTCGCGTTCGAAGTAGGCGCAGCTGTAGGTCTGCGTCTCGTCCAGGAACAGCCGGAAGAACTCGTCCGACAGGTCGTAGTGCGCCTGGATGTCATCGAAGGCCGGCTTCATGTGCGGTCTCACGTGCTTCTTCGCCACGGGGCACCTCCTCTATGTCATTTCCCCGGCGACGTCGGCCGCCGGTCGACGACCGGACGCCACCATACGACACAACGTTGCCGGGGCCCTGCCATGGCAATACCCCGTCGTTCGCTACTCAAAGCAGGCGCGAATGCCTGCGAGCATTTCCTCGTGCGCCTTCACGGCCTGCCTCGACGTGACGGCCAGAAGCAGCCGTGGCGCCTCGATGCGCAACCGTTCGGTGAGACGCGTACCGGCATCTACCTGGTCGAACGACACCCTGCCGTGCAGCCGGACCCTGGGAAACTGACGGGCCTCGGTGAGGACGTCACCGCTGTCGGGGACATGGACGCGGGCGGTGTAGGTGATGCCGACGCCCAGCGGTCCGATCGGTATTCGGTCACGAACTCGATAGATTTGCGTGTAGGCGTGATCGGTCTCGTCGCGGCTGGTCGTCTCGACCGATACGACCAGCGGGTGCAGTGCGGTGAGGTTGGTGAGGTCGCAGTAGAACGCGCGGACCTCGTCGGGCGTGGCGGGTACCTCGTCGGCCACCACGTGCTCCGTGCTGGTGAGCCACCAATTGCCGCATCGCGCCACCGTCCAAACGTACTCTTGAGCGCCGTCCGGCCGGTAGGTTGGCGCCATGATGGACGGGCGGGCCGGCGTGGGTCACGGCGGACGGGTCTCGGCGCCCGCGAGTCGGGTGCGCGTGGTGTCCGATGGCGATATCGAATCACGTTGTACGACAGATCCTTTCGCTAGCGTACTTGTTGGCCTGTCCGGGGGCTGGCCGTGAGCGCCGCATACGCCAGTCCCCACGCGCTGTCGGGGCGATCGGTCATCGTGACGGGCGCGGCACAGGGTGTCGGCAAGGGCATCGCGGGCGCTCTCCTCGAGCGCGGCGCTTCGGTCCTGCTGGTCGACAACAAGGCCGACGTGCTCGCTCGTACCGTCGGTGAATTCGCCAGGGCTGGTTGGGCTTCCGAGTTCCTGATCGCCGATCTTCGGCAGCCGACCAGTCCCGGGGAGATCGTTGCCACAGCGTTGTCGCGGTTCGGCACCGTCGACGCCCTGGTGAACAACGCGATCGCCACCAACGAGCCAAAGGCGTTGGTGGACATCGGCTCCGAGGACTTCGACCTTGTCTTCGACGTTGGCCCCAAGGCGACGTTCTTCCTGATGCAGGCCGTCCATCCGATCATGAAGGCCGCCGGTGGTGGCGTGATCGTCAATCTCGGGTCCGGCTCGGGGACGGGTGGTCAATCGCAGTTCGCCGCCTACGCAGGCGCCAAGGAAGCGATTCGCGGCATGTCCAAGGCGGCAGCGTTGGAGTGGGGTCGCGACAACGTCAACGTCAACGTGATCTGCCCCTTCGCCGACTCCCCCGGTGTGCAGCTCTGGCAGGAGGTCGCGCCGAAGGACTTCGATCGGGCACTGAAGGCCGTTCCGCTGAAACGAGTTGGGCGGACGCACGAGGATATTGGGGCCGTTGTGGCGTTTCTGGTCGGTGATGACGGCCGCTTCATCACTGGTCAGACGATCATGGTCGACGGTGGCCAGGGCGTTTTCCGTTGAACTACCAGCGCTTTTCGTTACGCCGATCGTGAAAGGGCTTGCTCTTTGCGGCAATTCAATTCACCCTGCCACCAGGCATTTTCGCGGCCCATCGACGACATGACGCCGGCCCGGTCGACTGTCCGCCCGACCGCCTCACATCCAAACCGTCGGTAACGGAACGGCATCCGCTACTTGACCGATTCAGGATACTGCCACTGGGCAACGGCGTTCATCGGACTTCGCAACGCCCATGCAGTGAAGTGCCGATGATGCGCGGGCGCCCCGGTCGATGCGCTCGTATCCTGAAATTTGCGGTTTGACATGCGCTTTCGTAAGGTGTCCGCAGCCCTCGACGAAATCGGCTCGGCCGCAGCCACCCACGTGATGCGGCCACCAGATTCTCGACGAGAATGCCGCTCCCGCAACGGGATTTGAGAGGCAGACCGTCGTTGTGTCCAAAGGTGATGCCCACCACAGATTTTGGCGGTGGGCAAATCTCGTTGTTAGCGTCCATCGTCATGATCGAAGCTATTGCGACCACAGCCCTGTTGACTTTGGTCAACCAGGTTTCTGGGACGCCGTACCGCACGGGCGGCGACACGCCCGCAGGCACGGATTGCTCCGGACTTGCGTCATGGGTGGCCAACGCCGCTACTGGCCGGCCGATCTACGGCGACCGCTTCCACACCGGAAACGAAGAGCAGGCGCTGCTGGCGAGGGGATTCAAGTACGGGACCGAGCCCGGCGCCCTGAACATCGGCTGGAACTCGGGTCACACGGCCGTCACCCTCCCCGACGGCACCCCGGTGTCCTCCGGCGAGAGTGGCAGAGGCGTGCGCATCGGCGGTGGGGGCGCCTTCCAGCCGCAGTTCACCCGCCACATGTACCTCCCGATGGCGCAGGACGCGCCCGCCGACGACCCCGACGCGACGCCTCCCCCGTTCGATCCGTTCGCACCGCCACCGCCGCCGCCAGGCCCCGCCGACATTCCGTCGGTGGATGGTGTGAACGCCGAGCTACCGCCACCCCCGCCGGGACCCGACGCTCCGCCTCCGGGACCCGAACTTCCGCCGGCTCCCGACGCGGGTCCGATCTCCATCTAGTTCACCCCTTCACGACCTCACAGAGCCCCGGAGAGCCGCCACGCGCGGCGTGCCGGGGCTTTGTGTTGGATCAACCGGGAATCGGCGAGCGTCCCGCCGATGACGATCTATCGACTTCATGACCAATTTCGACGCGGTGCCCGCCGCTTCGACGAGTGGTTCACGCGTGCGCAGATGCCTTTGCTCAGCCGAATGCCGTGGTCATTGGCCGACGAGGGCCACATCCAAGATCAATGACGCGAATCGCACGGGAGATGTGCGTGCGTGCGTCGGCAATTTCCGAGCCGAGAGGGCCGTACCGCGGCCGGTGCAATGGCACTGGTTGGTAGCCACGTCGGTATCATCCGGTTGTGGTTCACTCCTCCACGTCCCCGGTGTCAGGACTGCGCGAGCGCAAGAAGGCGATGACCCGGCGCCTGCTCATCGACGCCGCGGTCGAACTCTGCGTGAAGCAGGGCTACGAGGACACGACCGTCGAACAGATCGCCGGTGCGGTCGAGATCTCGCCGCGCACCTTCAGTCGGTACTTCTCGTCCAAGGACGCGGTGTTCATCGCGGTGCTCGACGAGCTGTCGGAGGAGATCGTCAAGGAGTTGAAGGCGCAGTCTCCGAGCCTGGGGCCGATGGAGGCGTTGCGCGCGGCCCACGTGGCCGTCCTGACCCGGGTGGCGCAGCGCAGGCCACTGGCGGGTCTCACTGCCGAGCGCATCGTCTTGATCGTGCGCGTGGTCAACTCGTCGGACAATCTGCGGCAGGCAGCGGTCGACTACCGCAATCCGGCCGCGATGGAGATCCTGGCCAGTCACATGGGCGTCGCGGTCGACGACCGCCGCCTCGAGCTGGCGGTCGCCTTGTTCTCGACGACCGTCGTCAGCGCCTGTCGCAATGTCATCACCGCCGACATCGCCGCACCGGAGGGGCCGGACGTCGTGGCAGCCCGGCTCGAGGAGGCACTGACCGATGCGGCCATGATGACCGCCGAACTCCAATTGCCGCGCGCCTGAGCTACTTTCGCATCCTCGCACCGAAGGCGGCAACGCCGATCCCGACGAGCGCGGTAATGGGTCCGATGACCGACCACGTGGTGGTATTGGACATCGGGCTGCCGCCGAGCACGCCAAAGCCCTGCAGGGCCCAGAGCACGCCGAAGCACGTGACGACGATGCCGAGAGCCAGGACGACGATGCGCATGGATTCAGGCTAGACCCGACCGCGCCGTCAGCCCGCCGCTGGTCGTTTCCAGTGGCGCCCGAACTCTGCTGTGGCATGGCCGTGAAGTACGTGTCGCGGCGCCGAGGTGCGGACCGGCTCGTGGGATTCTTGACCAGGAGCACACGGACGAGAGGGCGGGCGAAGATGTGTTTCTCGGTGGAGGCTGACATCGTTGCCGGCGTGGCGTTGCTCCCCGTCGCCGCGCTGTCCCTGCGTGAGGTCAAGGTCTGGCGAGAACTGCCATTCGCGTCGTTGCCCGCACTGTTCGCCGCACACCAGCTGATCGAGGCGCTGGTGTGGGGGCGACAGTCCGGAGACGTCTCTGCCGAGGTGGGCGGGCTGGCGACGTTGGTCTATCTGCTGATCGCGATGCCGCTGCTGCCGACGTTCGTTCCCGCATCCGTCATGCTGCTGGAGCCGCGCAGCGCCCGTGGTCGCATGATGCCGTTCGTCGGTCTCGGTCTGCTCGCTACGGCGTATCTCACCTACGTGCTGCTGACCCGGCCGATCGGCGTGACCGAACATCCGCACTGCCTCGAGTACCACACGGGCGTCCAGCATCCCTATCTGTGGGCGACCATCTACATCGTCGCCGTGGTCGGCACCCTGCTCGCGTCGAGCTACCGCTCGATCGTCGCCTTCGGGTTGATCAACGTCGTCGGCATCGTGCTGGTGGCAGGACTGTACTTCGAGGCCTTCACGTCGCTGTGGTGTGCGTTCGCCGCGGTGGCGTCGGTGACCGTCGTCGTGCACATGAGGGGCCGCAGGAACATGTCCGACGCCGAGCGATTCGGCGGGTTCGGGACGGTCGAGGCATCGGGCGCCGACGAATCGTCTCGCACGTCGGGGGGTCTGTCCTCGGCTCGTGAGTGATACTCATCAGCACGCGTCGATCGTTTTCCTGGAGGCCCCGTGGTTCGGACATCCGATCCGTGTGCCGGTTCGCCATGGTCCCTGCGCGAGTGCGAGCTGCTGGCGGTGACGCTGCAGCTGCTGCAGGAGCACGGCTACGACCGGCTCAACCTCGAGGAGGTGGCCACCACCGCGAGGGCCAGCAAGGCCACTCTCTACCGGCGCTGGCCGACCAAGGCCGAGCTCGTACTGGCCGCGTTCGTCGAGGGCACCCGGCAGGTTGCCGCCGATCCGGACACCGGCACGCTGCGTGGTGACCTGCTGGCGCTCGGCGATTCGATCCACGCCCACGTCAGCGCCCACGCGGGCACCATCCGGGCGGTGCTGGTCGAGGTGTCCCGCAGCGCCGAACTCGCGGCGATGATGAAGGAGCAGTTCCTCGACCAGCGTCAGGCGCTGATGGAACTCGTCCTCACGCGTGCCGTCGACCGCGGTGAGATCGACGCGTCGGCCGTCGTCGAGGATCTGTGGGACGTGCTTGCCGGATACCTCATCTATCGGACCGTGCTGACTGGGCGAGAGCCGTCGGGCGAGACCGTTCGGGAGCTCGTCGACGGCGTGATGATCCCGAGCCTGACCCGAAACAACTCGTGACGAAGGAGTTGTGGCGTCCGGTCCCGTACCGTACTGTCAACCTAGTTGACATCCACCGGGGGCACCTCCTGCGGTCCGCGCGTTTCCACGCTCGTCGAAAGGGTCACGGATGCCACGGTTTTCGGTGACCGGCACACTGATGCGGCGGTGGATGGTGATCGTGGCGATCGTGGTCGTCGCCGTCGCGGGCTTCGCGGTCTATCGCCTCAACCGCGTCTTCGGCTCGCAGGACGTCACCTCTACCCCCAACGGCGGGGCCAACGAGATCGTCCCGTTCAACCCCAAGCACGTGGTCATGGAGGTCTTCGGACCGCCGGGCACGACGGCGACCATCACCTATCTCGACGTCGATGCCCAGCCTCAGAAGGTGGAGGGCGCCACCCTGCCGTGGGCCTATGACACCACCACCACCCAGCCCGCGGTGTTCGTCAACGTCCAGGCCCAGGGCGACAGCGACTCGATCGGCTGCCGGATCAAGATCGATGACGTAGTCAAGGACGAGAGAACGGCCACCACGTTGAACGCCTACATCTACTGCTTGGACAAGTCCGGATGACCCACTCGCTCGACACCGAACGCCGGTCGTTCACCGACCGAACCGCGTTGTGGATTCGTCGGCTCTGCGTGCCGATCGTGATCTTCTGGGTGGCCGTCGCCGCCCTGACCAACGTGCTGGTCCCCCAACTCGAGGTGGTTGGCGAAGCGCACAACGTGGCGCTCAGCTCGCCGGATTCACCGTCGCTGCAAGCGTTTCAGCACATCGGCAAGGTGTTCAAGGAATTCGACTACGACAGCGCCGCCATGGTGGTGTTGGAGGGCGACCAACCGCTCGGGGCGGATGCGCACAAGTATTACGACGATCTGGTCAAGCGGATGGAGGCCGACACCAGCCACGTCCAGCACGTCGACGACTTCTGGGGCGATCCGCTCACTGCCGCAGGTGCGCAGAGCCCAGATGGCAAGGCCGCCTACGTTCAGGTGTTCCTCGTCGGCAACCAGGGCGAAGCGAAGTCACTGGAGTCGGTCGACGCGGTCCGCAAGATCGTCGCGGACACCCCCGCACCTCAAGGGGTAAAGGCCTACGTGGCCGGCTCCGCGGCCCAGATCGCCGACCAGTTCGAGGTCGGCAACGCGAGCACCAACCTGGTCACGGGGCTCACCGTCGGCGTCATCGCGATCATGTTGCTCATCGTGTACCGCTCGTTCGTCACGATGATCATCGCGTTGCTGACGGTGTTGATCGAGATGGCTTCGGCACGTGGCATCGTGTCATTCCTAGCCAACGCCAACGTGATTGGCTTGTCGACCTACTCGACGAACATCTTGACGTTGTTGGTGATCGCCGCGGGCACGGACTACATCATCTTCCTGCTCGGTCGCTACCACGAGGCGCGCGGCAACGGCTTCGACCGCGAGGTCTCCTACTACGACATGTACCGCGGCACGTCGCACGTGGTACTCGGGTCAGGACTGACGATCGCCGGCGCCGTGTTCTGCCTGAGCTTCACGCGGCTGCCGTACTTCCAGAGCCTCGGCATCCCCGCGGCGATCGGCGTGTTCGTGGCGCTGGTGGCGTCGTTGACGATGGCGCCGGCAGTGGTGGTCATCGGGAGCCGATTCGGGTTGCTCGAACCCAAGCGCGCGACGCAGAAGTACGGGTGGCGCCGGATCGGCACGGCGATCGTGCGGTGGCCGGTCCCGATCCTCATCACCACCATCGGCATCGCGTTGATCGGGCTGCTGGCGCTGCCGGGCTACAAGACGAGCTACGACGTCGGCACCTACCTGCCCAAGGACGCGTCGTCGAACCAGGCGTATGCCGCCGCGGAGCGCCATTTCTCGAAGGCAAGGCTCAACCCCGAGCTGCTGATGATCGACGCGGACCACGATCTGCGCAACCCCACCGACATGATCCTGCTGGAGCGGGTGGCCAAGGCGGTCTTCCATACCGACGGCATCGCGCAGGTGCAGTCGATCACACGACCGCTGGGCACACCGCTGGACCACTCGTCGATTCCCTTCCAGATCAGTGCGAACAGCGCCGCTCAGATCAACAACCTGCCGTATCAGCAGGCCCGGGCGGCCGATCTGGTGAAGCAGGTCGCAGTGATCGACGACGGCATCAAGGTCCTACGCCAGCAGTATGCGTTGCAGCAGCAGTCCAGTGAGGTCACCCACGAACAGAGCGAGGCGTTCAAGCAGACGGTCGCCACCGCGCAGGACCTGCGTGACAAGATCGCGAACTTCGACGACACGTTCCGTCCGCTGCGCAGTTACTTCTATTGGGAGCCGCACTGTTACGACATCCCACTGTGTAGCGCGCTGCGGTCGATCTTCGACGCGCTGGACGGCATCGACACGCTGACCGACCAGTTGGCGAACGTGTCGCAGAGCATCAGCAAGCTCGACCAACTGCAGCCGCAGTTGACGGCGCTGATCCCCCCGCAGATCAAGAACCAGCAGACCAACCGCGACCTGACGATGACGAACTACGCCACGACGGCGGGCATCTACGACCAGACCCAGGCGGCACTGAACAACTCGACCGCGCTCGGCCAGGCGTTCGACGCGTCGAAGACCGACGACTCGTTCTACCTGCCGCCTGAGGCGTTCACCAACCCCGAGTTCATCCGCGGCTTGAAGTTGTTCCTCTCGCCGGACGGCAAGGCGGCGCGGATGATCATCACGCACGACGTGGATCCCGCGACACCAGAGGGCATCTCGCACATCGAGAACATCCGGCACGCGGCCCAGGAGGCCGTCAAGGGCACGCCGCTGGCCGGTTCGAAGATCTACATCGGCGGAACGGCGGCCACGTACAAGGACATTGGCGACATGGCGAAGTACGACGTGCTGATCGCGGGCATTGCGTCACTGAGCTTGATCCTGTTGATCATGATGTTCATCACGCGAAGCATCATCGCGGCGGTCGTCATCGTCGGCACGGTGGCACTGTCGCTCGGCGCATCGTTCGGCCTGTCGGTTCTGGTGTGGCAGTACATCTTCGGCATCCAGCTGTACTGGGTGGTGTTGGCGATGGCGATCATCCTGTTGCTCGCCGTCGGGTCGGACTACAACCTCCTGCTCGTTTCCCGCTTCAAGGAGGAGATCCACGCCGGGATCAACACGGGCATCATCCGCTCGATGGCGGGTAGCGGTTCGGTGGTGACGGCGGCCGGCTTGGTGTTCGCGTTCACCATGGCGTCCTTCATCGTCAGCGACCTGGTGGTGCTCGGTCAGATCGGCACGACGATCGCCCTCGGCCTGCTGTTCGACACGCTGATCGTGAGATCGTTCATGACACCGTCGATCGCGGCCATCCTCGGACGGTGGTTCTGGTGGCCGGTGAGAGTGCGAAACAAGCCGGTGCCGCAGAAGTTCGGGGACGAGGACACGCGGCAGTTGTCGCTGTTCTGATCCCGCCCCTGGACCGCGAGATACTCGCGCCGTGACCGATCTCGACGACCTCGTCGACGAATGGCAACTGCGGCCCGATGGCGATGCCGTCTACGGTCGCACCGCCGTGGCGCTGCCGGTACGCATCGACGACGCTGCGGCCCTGCTCAAGCTCGACACCGCAGCCGACACCGAGCACGCGCACCTCGTCCTGCGACGGTGGGGCGGCGACGGGGCGGTGCGCCTCCTGCGAGCCGACCCGCATCGCCACGCCGTCCTGCTCGAACGCCAAGGCCCGCAATCACTGGCGGCTCTGCCCGACGTCGATGCCTGCGAGATCGTGGCCGGACTGTACCGACGGCTGCACGTCCCGCCGATGCCTCAATTGCGCTCGCTGAGTTCGTATCTCGACGAGTGGGCCGACGGCCTCCACCGCCTGCCCCGCAGCGCACCGATCCCTCACCGACTCGTCGAGCAGGCCATCACGCTGTGTCGGGATCTCTCCACCGGGGCGACCGACCGCGTGCTCCACGGCAATCTCCGCTACGACAACGTCCTCGCCGCCGATCGCGAACCCTGGCTTGCGATCTCCCCCGCTCCGGTGAACGGCGACCCGGCCTACGAGCTCGCGCCGATGGTCTGGAGCCGATGGGACGAGCTCGGCCGCAACGCCCGTTTCGGCGTCCAGCGCCGCTTCTACGCGCTGATCGACGCCGCCGGAATCGACGAGGACCGTGCCAGGTCGTGGATGATCTTCCGGGTCGTTCGGGAAGCCGTTCGCACACTGGAGCGCGAATCGAATCCGTCAGCCCTGACGGCGCTCGTCACCCTCGCCAAGTCGGTTCAGGACTGACGGTCGGTCGGGAGCACCGGCGCCCGCCTCCGCGTCGCGCCCCAGAGCCCGACGCCGATTCCCACGACCGCGCCACCGAGTCCGATGACCTGCTGGGAGCGCCGCATCTGATGGTGCGCGCTCAGACCGCCGAGCAGGTCCGCTGCGTCGGCCCCGCCGGAGGCGAGGAACCAGCCGCGGGTGTTCCCGCCCCGCAGCGCCGCGGTGGCGAGCAGACCGCCGATCAGCGCGTCGCGGTAACCCATCGAGTAGAGCAGGAGCCGTGCCCCGCCGACCGGCTCATCCGGATCACCCCACAGGCGATTCGCACGGAGCGGATCCACCAGGAACGAGACGCCGGAGGCAAGGCGGATACCACCAACTACTAACGCGGCACGGTCAATTGGCATGTGACGGAGCGTAGATGCTCGACTCTGCGCGACGGACGCATTTCGTCCCATGGGCGCAGCGCGGTGCGGTGGTGCTGGCGCTCGGCCAACCCGTGTCGGGAAAAGATAAAAAGGCGTCGGGAAACGTCAATACCCGTGGCTCCGTGCTGGGCGATCATGAATGCACGACCTCCTGCAGAACCGCGGAGGAAGCCAGGGAAGGCGATGACCACACCACACCTCGACGTCCGCACCAGTGCCCGTGGAGCTCGTGACCGGGCCGCCGGTCCGACGATCGACGTCGCAGCTGGCGCGTGGGAGCTGGCTCGCAGCAAGCGCTCTCGCGTCGGGGTTCTCGAGGACCGGCTCGCTCTCCGGTGGTTCATGCCCTTCATCCAGGATCCCCCCGGCGCATTCGCCCCGTCCGTCGCATAGTCCAGCCTCGTCTCTCCTCGAGACCGGTTGTCCATGACGACATCCTGCTTCGCAGGCGTGTCCTCGTGCCCCCGCGCTCAGCGTCCTTGGGCCTGCCGACACGTCCTGCCGCCGACCTGAAACTCGACGCCGCCCATCCGACGGCCGTCGCGTCGCCCGTCGGCACCCGCCTTCGACGCGTGGCCGGATCGCCATTCGTCGCGCCCAGCACCGCATTCCGGTGCCGTCCTACCCCCCGGCCAGCCACGCTGTCGCGGGATCCCGCAGGAGCTCGAAGATGAACGCCCAGAAACGAACCCCCAAGTCGCACAAGAGATGGACCGCCGAGCACGACGAGGCCATCCGCCAGCTCTCATCCGCAGCGCAGCGCGTCGAGGAGTCCGACACCCCTGACACCAGGGCCGAACTCGCCGAGGCGGTCGAGGCTGCCCGCGAGGCCGGGGTCGGCTGGACCAAGATCGGCGACACGCTCGGCATCGCGAGCGGCAACGCCTACCAGCGGTACCGCCAACGGCCCGGGTCATCCGGCGGTCGGCATCCGCGAGCGTGTTACGAATCGGCCCCCCACCGTGACGCGGGTGAGCCGGACTGCTGACGCGGCGCACGCGGCCCCGTCGAAACGTCGGACCTCCGGCCGACCACGAAGCGCCTTCGCCGACTGGCCGGTGACTGACGTCGGTCTTGGCCAAGGCTCGGCTCCGGTGGGCACCCGTCTGGTTTACTAAGCCGCACTAACGCAACCGGAGGGATGCCGCCGAAGTGCCCAGCTCGCAGATCGCGCAAGGGCAGGCCGTCGGAGACGCCGCCCACGCGAAGAAGCGCACCGGCCCGGCCAGGTGGATCCGTCGGCTGGCCGTTCCCATCATCGTCGGCTGGGTCGCGCTCGTGGCCTTCTTGAGTGTGGCCGTCCCGCAGTTGGAAGTCGTCGGCGAGATGCGGTCGGTGTCGATGAGCCCGAACGACGCGCCGTCGGTGATTGCGATGAAGCACGTCGGTCAAGTGTTCGGTGAGTTCACGTCCGACAGCTCGGCGATGATCGTGCTCGAGGGCCAACAGCCCCTCGGCCACGACGCGCACGTCTTCTACAACGACATGATCGCCAAGCTCGAGGCCGACAAGCAGCACGTCGAGCACGTCCAGGACTTCTGGGGCGACCCGCTCACCGAGGCCGGCGCCCAGAGCGCCGACGGCAAGGCGACCTACGTCCAAGTCTATCTGGCCGGCAACCAGGGCGAGGCGCTGGCCAACGACTCGGTGGAAGCCGTCCAGAAACTCGTCAAGGGGCTGACGCCCCCGCCCGGCGTGCAGGTCTTCGTGACCGGTGGCTCCGCGCTGGCCGCCGACCAACAGACCTCCGGCAATTCGAGCGTCAAGGCCATCGAGTTCGCGACCTTCGGCGTCATCATCACCATGCTGCTGCTCGTCTACCGCTCGATCGCCACCGTGCTGCTCACGCTGACGATGGTGTTCCTGGGGCTGTCGGTCACGCGCGGGGTCGTCGCCTTCCTCGGCTACCACGACCTGATCGGGCTCTCGACGTTCGCCACCAATCTCCTCGTCACCCTCGCGATCGCCGCCGCTACCGACTACGCCATCTTCCTGATCGGGCGATATCAGGAAGCCCGCACCATCGGCGAGGACCGAGAGTCCGCCTACTACACGATGTTTCACGGCACCGCGCACGTCGTCCTCGGGTCGGGCATGACGATCGCCGGTGCCACCTTCTGCCTCAGCTTCACCCGGCTGCCGTACTTCCAGTCGCTCGGCGTTCCGCTGGCCGTCGGCATGACCACCGCCGTCATCGTCGCCCTGACGCTGGGGCCCGCGATCATCACCGTCGCCAGCCGCTTCGGACGACTGCTGGAACCCCGGCGCGCCATGCGAATTCGGGGCTGGCGCCGGCTCGGCGCGGCCATCGTGCGGTGGCCAGGTCCGATCCTCCTCGCCACGATCGCGCTGTCGCTGGTCGGGCTGCTGACCTTGCCGGGCTACAAGCCCAGCTACAACGACAGGAACTATCTGCCGCCGAACCTGCCCGCCAACGCGGGCTTCGCGGCCGCCGAACGTCACTTCTCGGTCGCCAGGATGAACCCCGAACTGTTGCTCATCGAGAGCGACCACGACCTGCGCAACTCCGCGGACTTCCTGGTGATCGACAAGATCGCCAAGGCGGTGTTCCACGTGCCGGGCATCGGGAGTGTCCAGGCCATCACCCGTCCCAGCGGCAAGCCGCTGAAGATGAGCACCATCCCGGCTCAGATCAGCATGGGCGGCACCAGTTCGCAGATGAACCAGAAGTACCTGCAGGACACGTTCGCCAACTTGCTCAAGCAGGCCGATGACATGCAGACGATGATCAACACGCTGACGCACATGTTGGCGTTGATGGACGAGCTGAGCGCCAACATCCACGATCTGACGGGCAAGATCGAGGACCTGACGCAGACCGTCTATGACCTGCGCGATCACATCGCCGACTTCGATGACTGGTTCCGGCCGCTGCGCGCTTACCTGTATTGGGAGCCGCACTGCTATGACATCCCGTTGTGCACGGCGGGGCGCGGCATCTTCGACACCCTGGATGGCATCGACGAGCTCAGTGATCAGATCGGTGGTCTCGTCGAGGACACCAAGAGGCTCGACGAGCTGACCCCACAGCTCGCGGCATCGCTGCGGCCGCAGCTTCAGCAGCTCAAGGACACCAAGCAGATGATGCTGACGATGTATCAGACCCAGAAGGGTCTGCAGGATCAGCAGTCGGCGATGCAGGACAACCAGTCCGCAATGGGCGACGCATTCAACGATTCCCTGAACGACGATACCTTCTACCTGCCGCCGGAGATCTTCGACAACGGCGACTTCAAACGCGGCATGAAGAGCTTCATCTCGCCGGACGGGCACGCGGTCCGGATGATCATCTCCCACGAGGGCGACCCGCTGACTGCAGATGGCATCGACCGTATCGACGCCATCAAGCTCGCAGCCAAGGAGGCCATCAAGGGCACCCCGCTGGAGGGCTCACGCATCTACGTCGGCGGCACGGCCTCGGTGTTCAAGGACATGCAGGAGGGCAACGCCTACGACCTGGTCATTGCCGGAATCTCAGCTCTCACGATGATCTTCATCATCATGCTGCTCGTCACCCGGGCACTCGTCGCCGCGGCCGTCATCGTCGGCACCGTGGTGCTGTCGCTGGGCGCGTCGTTCGGCGTCTCGGTCCTGGTGTGGCAGCACCTCGTCGGGCTTCCCCTGCACTTCATGGTCATGGCGATGGCCGTCATCATCCTGCTGGCCGTCGGCGCCGACTACAACCTCCTGCTCGTCGCCCGCTTGAAGGAGGAGATCTACGCGGGCATCAACACCGGAATCATTCGCGCGATGGGCGGTACCGGATCGGTGGTCACCGCCGCCGGGTTGGTGTTCGCGCTGACGATGATGTCGATGGTGGTGAGCAACCTCGCCGTCGTCGCACAGGTCGGCAGCACGATCGGACTTGGTCTGCTGTTCGACACGCTGGTGATCCGGGCGTTCATGACGCCGTCGATCGCGGCGCTCCTCGGTCCGTGGTTCTGGTGGCCGCAGGTGGTCAGGCAGCGGCCGGTGTCGACGGGGCCGGTGCGGGTGAGGCACTAGCGGAGCAGTTACCGCCCGAAGCCCGCGTCCCGCAGCGCCTGTGCCATCGACCCGGCCGCCGGTGCTGACTCGCGACGACCGGAATTCTTGCTGCCCTTGGGGTTTGGCCGCTCACCGCGCGGCTTCTGGCCGGAACTCCTCGCCTGGCCTCCGCCACCTCGCTGCTGGGGCGTGTCGTTGAGCCGCAGCGTCAATCCGATCCGCTGCCGGTCCACGTCCACGTCGAGCACCTTGACCTTGACCACCTGACCGGACTTCACCACCTCGTGCGGGTCGGAGACGTAGCGGTCCGACATCGCCGACACGTGCACCAGACCGTCCTGGTGCACGCCGACGTCGACGAAGGCCCCGAATGCCGCGACGTTGGTCACGACGCCCTCGAGCACCATGCCGACCTTGAGATCGCCGACCTTCTCCACGCCCGCGGCGAACGTCGCCGTCGAGAACGCCGGCCGCGGATCCCGACCCGGCTTCTCGAGTTCGGCCAGGATGTCGGTCACCGTCGGGACGCCGAACCGGTCGTCGGCGAAGTCGGCAGGCCGCAATGATCGCAACGACTTCTCGTCGCCGATCAACTCGGCCAGGGTGACACCTGAGCGATCCAGGATGCGACGCACCACCGGATAGGACTCGGGGTGCACCCCGGATCCGTCGAGCGGGTCCTCCCCGTCACGGATCCGGAGAAAGCCCGCGCACTGCTCGAAGGCCTTGGGGCCCAGGCGCGGAACCTTCAACAGGGCCTTGCGGTTGCGGAACGGGCCCGTCGACTCCCGATGCGCGACGATCGCCTCCGCGAGTGAATCCGTCACCCCGGACACCCGTGCCAGCAGTGGCACCGAAGCGGTGTTGAGATCCACGCCAACGGCATTCACGGCGTCCTCGACCACGGCGTCGAGGCTGCGCGCGAGCGTCCCCGGCGTCACGTCGTGCTGGTACTGACCGACACCGATGGACTTCGGATCGATCTTCACCAATTCGGCCAGCGGATCCTGCAGCCGTCGCGCGATCGACACCGCGCCGCGCAGCGTGACGTCGAGGGTTGGCAGCTCGTGCGCCGCGTACACCGATGCCGAGTACACCGAGGCGCCTGCCTCGCTGACCATTGCCTTCACCGGCGGCTTGGCGCCGGAGGCTTGGATGTCCTTGATGAGATCGGCTGCCAGAGCATCGGTTTCGCGGGACGCGGTGCCATTGCCGATGGCGATCAGGTCCACGTGGTGCCGAGCCACCAGTGCGCCGAGCGTGGCCTTGGCCTCATCCCAGCGCTGCTGCGGCTGGTGCGGGAAGATCGCGCACGTGTCCACCACCTTGCCGGTTGCGTCGACGACCGCCACCTTGACTCCGGTGCGGAAACCCGGGTCGAGGCCGAGGGTCGTGCGCGTGCCCGCCGGGGCGGCCAGCAGCAGGTCCTTGAGATTCTTGGCGAACACCGCGACGGCGTCCTCCTCGGCGCGCAGCTTGAGCCTGATGCGCGCGTCGACCGCCGCCGACACCATCAGGCGGACCCGCCACGCCAGCCTGACGGTGGTGGCCAGCCACGAGGCTGCGGGCGCCTTGCTCGACAGGTCGATGCCGAGCGTCTGCGCCACCATCGCGTGGTAGACGTCGTCGTCACCGCCCTCGAAGTTGACGGTGAGGACCTGCTCCTTCTCGCCCCGCAGCACGGCCAGCACGCGGTGTGAAGGCATCTTCTCGAGGGGCTCGGAGAACTCGAAGTAGTCACGGAACTTCTGTCCCGCAGGGCTTTTCGCAACGGCCTCCGATTGCGGAGTGGTGCGGACCAGACCGTCGGCCCAGAACTTCGCCCGTACCGCGCCGACCAGTTCGGCATCCTCGGCCGCGCGCTCGATGACGATGTGCCGCGCGCCGTCCAGGGCCGCAGCGGCATCGGCCACCTCGTCGTTGAGGAACTCCCCTGCGATGGTCTCGGGAACGAGTGAGGGGTCGGCCAGCAGCCGATCGGCGAGTGGTTCGAGGCCCGCTTCGCGCGCTATCTGCGCCTTCGTCCGACGCTTCGGCTTGTAGGGCAGGTAGATGTCCTCCACCCGGGCCTTGGTGTCGGCCGCCAGCAGGGCCGAGCGCAGTTCGTCGGTGAGCTTGCCCTGTTCCTCGATGGACGCCAGCACTGCCGAACGGCGAGCGTCGAGCTCGCGCAGGTAGCCCAGACGTTCCTCCAGGAGTCGAAGCTGCCCGTCGTCCAGGCTGCCCGTGACCTCTTTCCGGTAGCGGGCGATGAACGGCACCGTCGCGCCCTCGTCGAGAAGCTGTACGGTCGCGGCCACCTGCGCCTCGCGAACGGCCAGTTCCTCGGCAAGACGGACGTTTACGGGTTTGACGGCAGGGCTCTGAGTCACGCCGAGACCCTACCCAATGGGTCAGACGGTGCCGGTCAGGGCGCGGCTGTGGTCGAATCGGCTGACCATGACCGCAGAGCTGCCGCGCCAGGCCTTCCTCCGCGGCGCGCTGGGCGCCGCCGCTGCGGTGGCGCTTGGCGCGTGCCAGGCAACGGGGGCCGGAACGCCGGCGGCCCCGCCACGCGCCCCCACGCCGGACTGGGAGACGTTCGCCGCGCAGATCGCGGGCACCGTGACCCTGCCGACCGATGCACGCTTCGACGGCGCGAAGGCGGTCTTCAACTCCCGATTCGACGGGTCGGTCCCCATCGCGGTCCTCGCGGCCGCTGCGGTCGACGACGTCCAGAAAGCCGCCACCTTCGCCTCGGCCAACGGCATCGAGCTGACCGTCCGCGCCGGCGGACACTCCTACGTCGGCGCGTCCAGCGCGAGCGCCACCATGGTCGTCGACCTGCGGCGGCTGCCCGGCGCCGTCACCTACGACCCCGCCACGGGCCTGTCGACGGTTCCCGCAGCGACGGCGATCAGCGCGGTGCAGCAGACCCTCGGCGGCTACGGGAGATCGATTCCCACCGGCAGCTGTCCTTCGGTCGGGATCGGCGGCCTGACGCTGGGCGGCGGCCTCGGCGCAGACGCGCGGCAGCACGGGCTGACGTGCGATGCGCTGGTGTCCGCGTCCGTCGTCCTGCCCGACGGCACGGTGGTGACCGCGTCACCCCGCGACGACGCGGATCTGTTCTGGGCCTTGCGGGGCGGAGGGGGCGACACCTGGGGCATCGTCACCTCGTTCACGTTCCGCACGTTCGCCACCACCGACCGCGACGTCGTCACCCTCGTCTTCCCCGAAAGTGCCGCCGCACGAATGATTCTGGGCTGGCACGACTGGCTCACCGCCGCAAGCCGGGCGGTCTGGGGCATGGTGAACATCACCGTCGGACCCGACCCCACCCGCTGCTCGGTCGTGCTGGCGACGCCGCCAGGTCAGGGGCCGAGCCTCGCGACGGGCCTAATCGGCGCCATCGGCGTACCGCCCGTCAGCAACACCCATCGCACGCTCGATCACACGGCGTTCGTCGACTACTTCAGCGGTGGCGCCGACGCCGTCCGCCCGAGGGCCTTCGTCGCGGGCTCGGACGTCATCGGCGACATGACGCCCGCCGCCGCGCAGTCGATCGTCGCCGCCACGCAGGCGTGGCCGCGCGACACGGTCTCCGCCACGGCCGTGATCGAGTCACTGGACGGCGCCATCGGCGACGTCGCACCGGACGGGTCGGCGTTCCCGTGGCGGCGCCACGCAGCCAACGTCCAGTGGTACGTCGAGCCACCGTCGCCGCCAATCCTCAACGCCGCCAACGACTGGCTGACCGCCGCGCACGTCGCGGTGGGCGCCGACTCGGCAGGCGGCTACGTCAACTATCTCGAGGCGTCGGCCCCGGCCCAGCGGTACTTCGGCGCAAACCTTCTGCGTCTGGCCACACTCCGGCGACGGTATGACCCTGGCGCCCTCATGTACTCGCCGCTCGACTTCTGAGCGCGCACAGCCGGGCACCGGCCGCGGTGACGACGAACGCACCAAGTGCCGACCAACCCTCGACGTCGCTCAACCCGTACTTCGCCATCAAGAGCAGCGCGATGCCCGCGGCGCAGACGAGAGCACCCGAGGCGGCCGACCACGGACCGGTCGCCCGAGCACGTCGGTCCCACCACGGCAGCGGACGGTGTTCCAGCGGGGACAGGGCCATGAACGCGACGGCCATCACCACAGCGAAGACCACCGCCCGGATCGCCAGCCGACCCCAGAATCCCGGTGCGTGGACGTCGTAGGCGTCGAGGCCGACCGCGTGCAGCGTGAAGGTGGCGACGGCGATGGCGGGGATGTGCCAGAGGTAGAGCGTCATCGCACCGCCGTTGCCGGTCGCGACGACGCGCCAGACTCGCGGCCGCCCCGCCCAGCGCCGGATCACGCCTGCGGCGGCGACGAACGCACACGACATCCACGCGCAGTGCAGTGCCAGGAGCAGCGTGGGCGGCGACACGTTCGACACGTGCTCGTTGCCGGTGACGACCAGCGACACGTCGTAGGGACCGACGAGTGCCAGCGCGACCTGGGCGGCGAACGCGAGTGCGCCGAAGCCGAGCGCGGCCTTCGTGGCGATCATCCCCCGCGCGTAGGCGACACCGATCACGACGGGGATCAGCCAGACGAACAGGAAGTTGGCGACCCCCGCGTCCGGCTCGCCGACGGCGAACCGAATCGCATCCGTTGCCGCCGCGGCACCGAGCAGTCCGACGACCACGACCGCGGACGCCCGGACCGATCGCAGTCGCGTCAACGCCGGCACGAAGGCGAGTACGACGAGGTACACGCCGAGGAACCACAGCAGCGCGACCACCTCACGGCCCAGCGCGGCCGCCGACTCCGCCCCCAACACCAGCCGCGTCACCAACAGGCCGGCCACCCACGCGGCCAGGTACCAGAACACCGGCCGGCAGAGCCGCTGCGAGCGGGTGAAAAGCCACGTCCCCCACGGCGTGCCGGACTTCCAGCCGTACGCCCCCGCCGCACCGCCTGCCAGGAAGAACAGCGGCATGACCTGGAACACCCACGTGATCGGTGCGAGCGCGGGCAGCTCACCGAGCAGGTTGTCGATTCGCAGACCGCCCCCGTCGATGGTCGCCAGCAGCAGCGCGCAGTGGCCGAACATCACGACGACGAGCGCGCCGAGCCGTGCGACGTCGACCGCGCGGTCGCGTCCCGGTGTGGTGGCGGTGACGACCGAGGTCGCTGCGGGCGTGGTCGCAGGCGTTGACGATGCCATGTGCCCAGCATGCCGCGCCGGATCGTCGGCCGGGATGAGTAGGACTACGCGACTTTGGGGCCGCGGGCGCCATTCGCCTACATTGCACGTGATGCGTTGTGCTCTGATCCTCCTCGCCGTCCTCGTCGGTGTCGTGGCGTCGTCCATGGCGCCGGCGAGTGCCCAACCCCCGATGCCCGACCTCCGCGGCTACCTCGCGGTGTCACCGGACTCCTTCACCGCAGGCAACGAGGTGTACTTCCAGACGCCTGACGGACTGCTCTGCGCCATCCAGCCGGACCGCGGCGTCGCAGGCTGCGACGGGCGACTTCCCGGGGTCACGAACGGTGCGACCGAGATCGTGCTGGCTGCGGACGTGAACACCCGCGGGCTGCGGGCCACCTCCACTCCGGGCTTCGTGAAGTCGACCGGCGACGCGGCCCCCGTACTTCACGAAGGCCAGAAGATCATGTTCGCGGATTTCGAATGTGCGGTCGGTTTGGGCGGATTCACCGCCTGCACCAAGGGGCAGCCCACCAATCAATGGCTGGTGGTGTCGCCCGGAGGCACCGGCATCGGGCCCGCCACCGACGGCTTGCCCCCCGGTTTTCCCGATCCCAACGACTTCGTGGTCGGAGACGATACGTATGTCGTCGGGCAGGGCGCCAAGAACATGTTCCCCGTCTTCACCGTCGACGGCGGACTGACGTGCTCCATCATCGTGTTCAGCGGTGGCGACATCGGTTGCGACGGGCCACTGCCCGGCGTCGCCGGCGGCCAGAACGAGGTCTACCTCCAACTGCCCGGTGGAAACGGCATCCGACGCACCGACGCACCCAGGTTCGACAAGCCCGCCTACCCGGGAACCATCAGGCAGTTGCCGGTCGGGCACCGGGTCAACGGAATCGGCTCCACCTGCATGGCGACGGCCGGCGGCGTGGCGTGTATCGGCACCCTCTCCGGTACGACGCAGGGTTTCCAGGTCACTCCCACCGGGGTGTCGACCTTCGGCGGTTGAGCGCCCTTCGGCGTCGCTGATACGTGCCTGCCCCGACGGCTGGTACGCGTGGAAAGGCGAGTAGCGCGCTACGCATGTGCCTGCCCGGTCACGCGCCGAGCATTGGCGAGGTAGCCCTTCGTATCCTTCGCCTTGCAGGAGCCACATGTCCGCACTCTCCGTCGCCACCGGTTTCGATACCCCGGTCGCCATGGCGTATTCGGCCAACCGCAACGTCGTGATCGTCGGTGAGGGGACTGGCCGGCTGACCGTGCTCGACATTCGCGACCCGGGGCTCGGCGACTACGAGCGGCGCGTCGTCGGTGACGGCTACCGGGGTATCACCCATCTCGCCTACGACGACATCTCCGACCGCCTGATCGTCGCCGATGCCGACGGCACATGGCTGGCTCGCCTGCCGTCGGCCGACCGGTCCGCTGCCACCGCGTTCACCATCACACCGGTCGCGGTGCTGGCGTTGAACACGATCTCGATGGCGGGCTCCCCCGCCGCGTCCGTGCTCGAAGGGGGCTCGGCGCCCCGCATCGACTCCTACAACCTCGGCCCCGCGCCCGGCACTCGCGTCGACACGCTCCTCGACGGGCTCGAGGGCGCCACCGGTGCCGCGATCGCCGACTCGACGTCGGCCTTCCTGCTCGCGTCGTGTGCCGACGGCACGGCGCTGCTGCTGGCCGACTGGCGTGCCGCCACGGTGACACAGATGTCTCGTGGCCCCTTGCCATTCGGTGACCACGTCGTGGCGCTCGACAGCCAGTGCGCCCTCGTCGTCTCGAATCACGGCGCGTTCGCCTGCGTGCGGCGTGACGGGACCATGCGGCTGCCCGTCGCGTCGGGCTCGCCGGCGAGCGTGACGGCCGTCGTCGTGACGCGGGACGACCTCGTCGTGATGGCGACCGCAGACTCCATTCTCGAAGACACGCTGCCCGCCGACGTCAGGGACGCCGGGGCCGGGTGACGAGAGGGAGTGCCGCTGGATCAGGCGGAGGACGAAGCCGACGCATCGAGCATCGCCAGGTAGTTCTCTTCACGCCCGGTCAAGTGATTCGAGCTGATGGCGCCGAACGCCGCGGCGTCGCGGGCGAACTGGATCGCCGCCCCTGGCAGTGCGTGCGGGCCCTCGAGTCGGAAGCAACTCGGTGCCAGCGGTCCGAAGAGCAGCGCCCTCCGTAGTTCCGGCCAGATCTCCACTCGCGGCTCGACTCCGGCAGCGCGTGCAAAGGTCAACGCCACCAGGTTCATTCGCGTCTTCTGCGACAAGCCGCGACGACGTCGAACCATCTCGACCGCCTGTCGCTGCTCCGACTCGGACGGTGCCGGTACCAGCCCCGCCCACACGTGGGCGATCCACCGCGCCTGGAGTTCCAGCGGCACGAAGTAGCCGCCCGACTGATCCCACATTCCGACCAACGCCAGGCCGGGGAGGTCCGGATGGAACGTGTACCGGTCCGCATCCAGGTGCACTGCATCCAGCCCCAGGGTGGCCCGAATCTCTTCGCTGAGGAACGGAATGTCCTGCTGGAAGCCCGTACCGAAGACGATGCCGTCGAACTGCTCGGCATGACCGTCCGCGAAGGTGACGGTCCCCCGACTGATCGATTGCAACCACGGCCGGATCGCGATGCGTCCCTCCGCCACCAGCGGAAGGTAGTCCTGGCTCAGCGTCACGCCGGCCACCGACAACGCGGGGTCGGGTGCGGGCGCCCCGTACTGTTCGGGGCTGCCACCCGCCTCGACGACGATCTCCTTGAGCTGCCGACCGACCTCGTCAGCGGGCAGTACCTCAGCGGCCATCGCTCCGAACCGTGTGAACATGCGGTGATCGGACGGGACTCCCGCGGCGAACTTGGGCAGCACGTAGCGCTGGCGGCGTTGTGTGACCACGACCCGGTCGGCACCCACTAGCGCGAGCTCGGTGGCGATCTCTAGGGCGCTGATTGCGCAGCCCGCCACCAGGATTCGCTTGCCCCGGTATGGCAGCGGGTCGCGGAAGTCGAAACTCGACGTCGCCCCCAACGAGCCCGTGAAGTCTGCCAACCCGGCGACGGCGGGTATGACGGGCGATCTGAAGCGTCCCGTCGCGACCACCACGCGCGCGAACTCCTCCTCGGTTCCGTCCGAGCCCACCAGCCACCGCCCACCCCTCCGCCGCAGACTGCGCACCGTGGTGCCGTACCGGATGCGGGACATGAGGTCGAAGCTCTCGGCGTAGCGGTGGAGGTAGTCCAGCACGTCGCGATTCGACGGAAACACCGCGGCGGAGGCTGGTTCGAGGTCGCTGAACGCCGTCAGGATGCGGCTCGTGTTGGTGTGCATCGACGGCCAGACACCACTGCGCCCACGATCGCCGGACCACTGCCCGCCCAGCGTCGAACCCGCCTCGAAGATGGTGACGTCGAAGTCATGGCAGGTCAGCCATCGCGCGGCCACCAGCCCGCCCGGGCCCGAGCCGATCACCGCGACGTCCTTGCTCACCTCGGCCATGGTGCCGCGCGAAGCGGTCCCTGACCGTGCTTTGGGACGCATCGGGACACGGGGATCTGGGCCGTGCCGTGAGGACGTCGACTTTCGGCACTGCGTCGACGGGCCTACAATTCCGATGTTGCATTCTTTGTACCGAATTTCACAATGTCAGGATCATCGATGCCGATTTCGCTCAGCCGCGCCACGGTTGTGTTTCTTTCCGGATTTGCCATGAGTGTGGCGCCGCTGGCGGTCGCGACCATTGCCGCCGCACCGAGTTGGGCGGGCTGTGGTGCTGAGCAAACACCTGACGGCACGGGTGGCGACTGTCCGCCTCCGCCCGCAGACCCGCCGCCCGCAGCGGCACCGGCGCCTGCCTTTCCGGGGCTACCACCGCTCAGCCCGTCCGACGTCAAGGTCAATCCCCCTACCTTCGAAGGTTTCAATGGCGGAGGGGTCAGCTGGAGTTGGCCCCAGCTGTGCGGACCGAACATCCAGACGCCCATCCCGTTCGTCGGCTTTCAACCCTGCATCTGAGCGAGCGCCCTCACCGGCAAACGATGTAGTCACGCACCTCGGATCGATGTGACCGTCGACCGGCCAGGGGTCCCGGTCTGCATGAGCTTTCTGGTATTCGCTAAATTCGCGCTGTTCGACGCTTTTGTTGGTGCGCTCCATTCCGTGCATGAAGTTCGACCTGCGGAATTCCGAGATTGATCGAATTCAGGACGGCAGCAACTCGCCCGACAATTGACCACAGCACAAGATCAATGGCCGCCTATGCTGCCCGGTATGGCCGACTTCGCACCCTCGCTACCACCTGATCTGGCGGATGTTCCCACCGCCGAGGGGCCGTTGCCCCCGCAATCCGATCTCGTCGGCCGACCCTATGCGTTGCCCGTGGACGTCCTCGGCGAACTCCATGGCCCGCTGTTCTACGCCGACTACAGCGGCGTCCGGAAACTCTATGCGTGCTCCCTGGAACTGGTCGACGAACTGTGCGACGAGAGTCGCTTCGCGAAGAACCTGACCGAGTCGCTGGCCCGGGTTCGTCCGCTGGCCGGCGACGGGCTGTTCACCGCCTTTCACGGCGAGCCGAACTGGCAGAAGGCTCATGACGTCCTGATGCCCGGCTTCAGCTACGCCGGGCTGCAGAACTACCACGGGGCGATGCTCGACATCAACGGCCAGTTGATCGCGCGCTGGGATGCCTCCATCGGGCAGGGTCCCGTCGACGCGTCCGCCGACCTGCAGAAGCTCGCGATGGACACCGTCGCCCTCGCCGGTTTCGGCGCACGCTTCGACTCGTTCGCCCACGACGGGCTCGCTCCGGTGCCCCGTAGTTTCACCGCAGCGTTGGGCGAGCTCGGGAATGCCACGGCGACAGCCGAATTCGAGAAGCAGCTCGCCTACCTCCACGGTGTCTTCGACGAGCTCATCGAGCAACACCGCGGCCGGACGGCCGATGGACTCGACGACCTGCTCTACGTGATGCTCGCGCCGGACGCTGGCGGCGAACCGATCCTCGATGCGGACAACATCCGCAACCAGATCATGACCTTCCTCATCGCCGGTCAGTTGACGACGTCTGAGCTGATGCCGAACGCGCTCTACAACCTCGTCCACCATCCGGCGGTGCACGCGCGGGTGCAGGCCGAAGTCGACACGGTGTTCGGTCCTGACGACGACTACCAGCCCACCTACGACGACATCGGCAAGCTGACCTACCTGCGGCAGGTGATCAACGAGACGTTGCGGCTGTCCCCACCCGTGCTCAGCTTCGACCGAATGGCACTGGAGGACACCACCATTGGTGGTAGTTACGCCATCAAGGCCGGTGAGGCCGTCACCGTGTTGACCGGTGCGCTGCACCGTCAGCCCGGCTGGGGAGACAACGTCGAACTGTTCGATCCGGACCGCTTCGACGCCGACCGCGCAGCGGCGCGGCCGGGAGCGTTGTTCAAACCATTCGGTACGGGAGCGCGATCCTGCATCGGGCGGCAGTTCGCATTGCACGAAGCCGCCATGGCGATCGCTCGGGTGGTGCACCGTTATCGCCTGATCGACTCGCAACACTATGTGCTGCAATGGGATGGATTGAGCCGTCGCCCGGTGGACTTCCGTCTCGACCTCGTGCGGCGCACGCCCGAGGACCGTCGCAGGGCAGCAACGGCACACGAAACCGCCGCCACGCCGCCGTCGGCGTCGGGTGTCGTCACCGCCATGAAGGCCGGCACCACACTGGCCGTCCTGCACGGCTCGAACCTCGGGACGTGCCGTGCGTTGGCGAAGCTCCTCGCCGAAGAGGCCGCCGATCTCGGATGCGTCACCACCGTGGGACCGCTCGACGATGCCGTCGGTGCCCTACCGAAGTCCGACGCGATCGTGATCGTCGCGTCGTCCTACAACGGGCAGCCGACCGATGACGCCCGTGCGTTCGTCACGTGGCTCGCCGGTGACGACGCCGACCTGGGCGGAACCCCGTACTTCGCAGTTCTCGGTGTCGGGGACCGCAATTGGGCCGACACCTACCAGGCGGTCCCCAAGCACATCGACGAACGTCTGATCGAGCTCGGCGCGCAACCACTGGTGCCACGCGCGTCCGCCGACACGTCCGGGGACCTCAACGGCACGGTCGAGGAGTTCTCGAGAGCTCTGTGGGCGGCGCTCTCTGAGCACTTCGGCGATCCGGACGCGAGGCCGGTCACCGAAAGTCACGAGCCGCTCTACGACCTGCACCCGATCGTCGGTCCCGTCACCGCCGCGATCGACGCCCGGTTCACGGTGACGCCGATGACCGTTCTGGACAACACCGAACTCGTCAGTGACGACAATGCCCTCGGCCAGGCGAAACGCTTTGTCCGCGTGAGTCTTCCCGACGGAGTCGAATATCAGACCGGCGATCATCTGACCGTCCTCGCGGACAACCCTCCGGAACTCGTCGCGACGGTACTCGAACTCCTCGGCATCGACGGCGACCTTCGGCTGGCGATCAACCCCAGGCGCACCTCGCGGCGGATGATCGCGCTCGACCGTGAGGTGAGCGTGCGTGAACTACTCACCCACTTCGTCGAGTTGCGAAAACCCGCCACCCGCAGCCAGTTACGCAATCTGGCCGCATCCAACCCCTGCGAGCCCGAACGCCAACGCCTCGAGGCGCTCGCAGATGCGACCGATCCGTGCGTGCTCAGCCCACTCGAATGTCTGCTGGAGTTCCGGGCGTGCGACTTGACGGGTGCCGAACTCCTCGAACTGCTGGAACCGATGACACCGCGGCACTACTCCATTGCGTCGTCGTCGAAGCTGTCCCCGGACGCGGTTGCGCTCGTGGTGAGTGTGCTCGACGCTCCGGCCCGGTCGGGTCTCGGCCTCTTCCAGGGCGTGGCCTCGAACCATCTGGCGGCGATCGCGCCCGGCACGGAGATCCGCGCTCGGGTCGACGCCGCCCGTCAGGCCTTCCGTGCAGGCGCCGACCCCGCGATGAACGTGATCCTGGTCAGCGCAGGGACCGGCGTGGCACCTTTCCGTGGGTTTCTCGGAGACCGCCTGGCTGCCAAGCAGGAGGGCGAACCGTACGCGCCGGCGCTGTGCTTCTTCGGCGTGCGCGATCCCGAGGTGGACTACATCTTTCGGGAGCAGTTCGAGGCCGCCGAGGAGATGGGGATCGTCAAGATGCGGCCGGCGTTCTCGCGCGCGTCCCATGACGGCGTGCGGTACGTGCAGGACCGCATCGCCGCCGACGCCGACGACGTGTGGGACCTGCTCGGGGACCCCGCCAAGGACACCCACGTCTACGTGTGCGGTGATGGCGCCAGGATGGCTCCCGCAGTGCGGCAGGCATTCCTCGACATCTACTGCGCGCGTACCGGAAGCGAGCAGAGCCAGGCCCGTGATTGGCTCATCGGCCTCGTCGAGTCAGACCACTACGTCGAGGACGTCTGGGCGGGGTAGGCGACCTCAGTCGGCGTCGCCGAGGGCGTCGAGGCGTTCGGCGACCCGCGCCAACGCGTCGTCGAAGACCTCCACCTTCTCGCCCCGCTTCTCGTTGGCCGGCTGCGCCGACCCGCGTGCGCCCTCGGACTCCACCCGGGCCGCGCCCTGACGGCGCAGGAGACGGAAGTTCTTCTCCCGGGCTTGGCGCAGCCGAGTCCGGAGTTCCTTCAGCGACTGCTCGTCCATCCGCTCCAGAGCGCCGGGATGGCTCTGCTCGATCAGCGAGTTTTCCTGAGCGGTCAGGTTGACGTGGTTGCTCACGGTTGATTCATAGCCCGTGGCAGCCAGGAGGTCTAGAGCTGGCCCAGCGGGCGGCAGACATTGGACAACGCGTTCCAGTACTCACCGGGTCCGCAGTTGTCCGCCGGACGCGGCGTCTGGCAGGTATTGGTGATCGGATCCCAGAACTGGCCGTTTACACAGTTGAGCGGATCTGCCGCCGCGATTCCGGCGCTGAACAGCGAGACGGCGGCGATGGGCGCGGCGGCGATGGCGGCGATGGTCGAACGACGTAGAAAGCTTCGCATGTCTTTGTATCTAGCCGACATCTCGAAAATTCAAACGCGGCCTGATGCAAAATCCGCCTCGATCGCCACATCCAGCGAACCGATGCGGGTGAGCGCGCTGACGCCCACCCACCGGGGTGCGGACCGCATGGAAAAAGGCACCTCCCGGATGTTCGGAAAGTGCCTCTGACCTGCGTCGGGCTGACAGGATTTGAACCTGCGACCACTTGACCCCCAGGCTCAATATCGGCGTTCGCTGGTATGCGTGGGTGATCGGAAGCCGCAGGTGAACCACGATGTCAGAACATCACCGTACAGTCCCGAATACCGAAAAATTGAGTGGCGTTGCGCTACCGGTTGCGCTACCCCACACACACCAAATCGAAAGGCACGAACCATGATTACCCACGACGACAACGCCACCACGTGGCGCGAACTCACCGACCAACTCACGCCCGAGCAGATCGCCCGGTTCGAGCAGCAAGAGTCTTCGGCGCTCGCCGCGATCGCAGCGGGCCGCAACCCGCATGAGTCCCCCGAGAGTGTCGCGCGGTGCATCCTCAACGATGCGCGGCTCGAGGCCCAGGGCAATCTCGATGACGCGATGATCAACGTCGCGGTGCCCGAGGGCGCCGAGACGGTCGAACATTGGGAGGACGACGGCGCGGGCACGTGGGTCCGGTTCGTCCACGGTCGTGTCCGCTCGATCCCTGGCTGCGCCGCCTCGGTCTACCTCGACGGTGTGCAGACTCGCGACGGCGCCGTGGTGTGGAAGCTGTTCGTCCACGTCGAGGACCGCGACGACCTGACGGTCGATCAGGTTCGCACGCTGTCCGCGGCGCTGTCCGCGGCGGCCTACGACCTCGACCGGATCCAGAAGTGAGTCCCCGCAAGCCGTACCGCCCGCTGTATGTGCTGTCCGACGCGTGGGAGGACGCGCTCGACGTCTGGCTCGCGTGGCTGCGGATCGGCGGGGCGTCGCCGAACACGTTGCGGCTGCGGCGTAACCATCTCCGCATGGTGGCGCGGGAACTGGCCTCCGAAAACCCGTCAGACATCACCTTCGCCCAGCTGGTGGCGTTCTGCAGCGAGCGCGCCTGGTCGCTCGAGTACCGGCGTTCGATGCGTAGCTCACTGGTCGGTTTCTTTGATTGGTGCGTCGACAACGGGCTCGCCGTCGGGAACCCGGCGATCCGGTTGCCGAAGATCAAACAGCGCGGCCCGAACCCGCGGCCTACGCCCGACGACGTGTGGAATGAGTTGCTCGCCACGGCGCCGCCGCGCGAGCTGCTCATGGTGCGGCTCGCGGGCGAGGCCGGTCTGCGCCGGGCAGAGATCGCCAAGTGCCATCACGACGACCTGATCCGCGATCCGCGCGGCGACGAGCTCATCGTGCACGGCAAGGGCGACAAGCAGCGGGTCGTCCCTATCAGCCGGTCGCTCGCCGATGCCATCCGTGCGCAATGCGTTGGCGGATACGTGTTTCCGGCCCCGACGGGCGGTCACCTCAGTACCGCGTGGGTCGGAGACAGTTGCAGTCGACTCATGCCCCCAGGGTGGACCCTCCACAAGCTCAGGCATCGTTTCGCGTCTCGGGCATACCGAGGCTCGAGGAACCTGCGGGCCGTACAAGTGCTCCTTGGCCATGCCAGCGTCGCCACCACCGAGCGGTACACCGCCGTGGCGACCGACGAGATCCGCGCGGCGATGATGTCGGCACTACCGTGACGGGCGTGGACGAAGGGGTCGGTACACCCTGTTGTGACATCTGCAATCACCCGATTTCAGAGCACGACTCCACCGGATGCCACGTGTTCGGCGACGCCGACCACTGCACATGCCGAGCGCACCTCTCAGCTCGAGGCCAAGCGGGATAGAAGATGTAACAGAACTCGATCGCGTCCACACGCGTCTGAACTAATGTCTTGGCACCGCCACCGGACTCCCCCGGGGCGGGCCGAGCTGCTCCCGTATCGTGGCCACAAAGCAGCGCAGGATGATTGGGGACCCCGCGTGGGGATGAGATCGGTCGTACCTGAGTTCTACGGCCATGACGACGAGGCGTTGCAGAACATCGTCACCACCGCCACGATTGCGCTCGACACCAACACGCTGTTGGACCTATATCGTGTCGGCCGAGTTCAACGCGAGGAAATTCTTGCGGTGCTTCGCAAAGTGCGACACCGGATCTTCATCCCCTACCAGGTTGCGCTTGAGTTCCATCGCAAGCGCCTCGACGCCGTGTCCCAGAACCAAACGGTTTGGGACGGCATCGCCGCCGGCATCTCCGGGCCGAAGGTGGAGACCCTCAACTCCATCCGCGACCCGTCGCTAAGGCGACAGGTCGACGGGCTCATCGTGCAGATCACACAAGACTTCAAAGATCGCCTGGCCGACCTGATCCGCGAACACACTCTGCGCTTCGAGGACATACGAGACCACGATCCAGTCCTTGAGGAACTCGATTCAATCCTCGATGACGCGACCATGGGCCAAAAACCGACAGATGACCAACTCAAAGTCCGACGAGAAGACGCTACAAAGCGCGTAAAGGCCCGAATTCCGCCAGGCTTCATGGACGCCAGCAAGACTGATTCCAGCGGCGACTACCTACTTTGGGCCGAGATCCTCGATCACGCAAAAGGTTCGGATCGACCCATGCTTCTAGTCACCCGAGACATCAAAGAAGACTGGTATCGAAAGACCCGCGGACAGATGATCGGTCCCAACGATGATCTGATTCGCGAGATGAGAGACGCCCTACCGAGCCATCCCTACCACCAGATCACGCCGGGCACGCTGCTCCACTATGCAAAGACGTATCTCGAGGCTGACGTCACAGAATCCACCATCGAGGCGGTGGAGCGGATCCCGAGATCCCTCTGGGCGGTGAATCGGACGATGCTGGACGGCAGCGAAATTCCGATCAGGATGATGACGATTCAACCCGCGATAGACAGAGCACTCCAGCGTGCAGTGTCTGGTCTCAGCTTCGGGCACAGCTACGATGATGAGGACAACAAGTATCTGGCAATCCTCGGCGGCGGCGATCTGTCTGAGTACGAGAAGAACACCATTGCCCACGTGATTCTGACCCTCCCGTACGACTACATCGGGGTCGACTTCGTGCCGGGAACATAGCGGGGCTCAGAACGGCGGTGGCGGCGGTCCTAGGGCTGGCTCGGGCACCGGTCGGCTACTGCTGATCCTGACTGCTGCGGGGCCGCTCACCACTGTGCAGTGCGGGCCGAGCGGCAGCCCGTAGACCGTCACATCGCACCGCCGACACGTCCACGTGAGGTGCCCGCCGCCGTGACCACGGCACGCCGTGTGGCCGACGAGCACCTGGTACGGGCCGAGCCGGTGACCCGCGGGACAGTGGGTCGGCGGCTGCACGATCCAGCGGTCCCGTCGTCGGATCAGCTCGCCGACGGTCACAGCAGGTCCTCGACGATCCCGTCGAAGTCCTTCGCGTACTGTTCGGCCTCACGCCGCTGCTGCTCGGTGAAGACACGGATGAGTGCGGGCCGTCCCGGTGGGCGGACGATGAGGGTCAGATCGCGAAGGCTCGCGGGTGTCCTGACGGATCTCTGGCGGCTGACGGGCGGCTCGTCCATGTCGGCAAGCTAGCAGCGCACACCGACAGCGTCACTGCCCCGAGCACGCACATGATGGTTTGCGTGAGTCGGCAATCCCCCGCGATCAAGCCGTTGCGCTGGCTATGATCTCGGCGCATGAGGGGGATTCTCACAGCTTTGCTCTGCACGCTGCTGCTCGGTGGGTGCACGACGTCCAACGACTCGACGGCCACGTCGGGATCGACGTCGAAGACGACGACGCCGGTGTCCACGTCGTGGGCCGGCGGCTGGGGCACGCAAGGCCCGCCGTCGTCGTCTGCGCCGTTGCCGCCGATGCCCAGTGTCACGGCGCCCGCTGAAGGTGATGTGGCGACCGTTGCCCGGCAGTACGTGCTGGATAACTTGATGGCGAAGGACTTTCAGTCCTACAAGTGCCCGCCGCTCGATGCTGGCACCGCCCATTGCTGGGCGCCCTACGTCGTGGACTTGACCTACTCGAGTGGTGTTCTGCGAGTGGTGTTCCAAGTCGATCGGAGCACCGCCGACGGTGAAGCGATCGGCGAAGCAGGCGCGCGGGCTGTCGCGAACTTCATTCGGCTCGGGTCGCCGCCATCGTCTCTCTCGGTGGTGAATTGGGTCGAGGCCACCGATGGGGCGGGCACTCACATTGCTCAGGAATCGGTCGGCTGATCGACTCAACCCTTGTCTCGATTGCTGATTCGGGCGTGATCGAGACTGGCGACGGCCCGACCGCTTTAGAAGTCGGCCTCGACCTCGGCGACGAGCCGCACCAGCCCGGCGAGCGCCTGGGTCGGCGACTCCTCGAGCCACGGCAGCGACGGGAAGTTGTTCGTCGTCGCGACCCACTCACCGTCTTCATCGGAGAACCGCACCGTGTATTCGTGATGGCCCACGGCGCGCACGCTACGCCTCGAGAGGGACAAGACGGCGGTCCTACCCCGCGCGACGCCGACACGCAGAACCTCGTATCGCACAGGACGGAACTCTGTCGGACAGAGCCGGTATATTTTCCGGTATGTTTTCAGCACCCTATCCGACCGACGACGAAGTCGTCGCCGAGCTCGGCGACACCTTCCTCGAATCCCTCGTCGATGCCGTCCGCGGCGCGCGCACCGACCTCAACGATATGCAGACTTGGCGACCAGGGTGGTTTCCCACCATGCACGCGCGTTGCCTGTCGAACTTGATCCACGACCGCATCTGGGCACGGCTGATCGCACTGATCGAGAACGAAGACGATGCCAACTTCCTCGAGAAGGGACCAACACGCGAGATCGCCATCGGCGTCCACCTTCGATTGCGCGTCAAACGTCACCTCGCTGGCGACCGCATCAGCACCTACCCGACGCGGACCGCCATCGAATTCTGGCGGCAGACAACGGACACGCTGCCCGGGCTCGAGGAAATCCGCATCGCCGTGGGCTACCGCTGGGACCGCGAACTCCGCGTGATCGAGGCACCCGTGATCTCGCTGCGCGACGGGAAGGATAACGTCATCTGGGCCATCGAGTTGAGTGAGCCCGCCGAGGGCGTAAAGGTCACCTGGAACCCGATCGAGCCGACGTTGCCGACGATCGACCTCGGCGATCTCGCCAGCGAAGCCGACGACGACGAAGGAGTAGAAGGTACGTCATGAGCGAGCTGGGAGATGTGCTCGCGATCGCTCGGAAGGCGCGGGGCCTCACCCAATCCGAACTCGCCGACATGGTCGGTGCCACACAGCCCACTATCAACCGCTACGAGGCCGGTGACCGCGACCCCGAACCGGACATGGTGGCAGCGTTGGCCAAGGCCCTCGGCGTGACCGAGCACCTACTCATCCACGGCAATCGGTTCCGCGGCGCCCTGGCCGTCGATGCCCACATGCGCCGCCAGAAGACGACGAAGGCGTCGCTGTGGCGCCAGATGGAAGCACGTCTCAACTTGCTGCGGGTACACGCATCGTTCCTGTTCGAGGAAATCTCGATCATGAGCGATCAGCACGTCCCCACCTTCGACCCCGAGGACGTGCCGGCACAGCACGCAGCGAGACTGATCCGCGCACAGTGGCGAATGCCGTTGGGCCCTGTCGTAAATCTGACTCGGTGGCTCGAAGGGGCCGGCGTTCTCGTCTTCGAGGAGGATTTCGGCACCCATCGCATCGACGGGCTATCGCAGTGGGTCGGCGACCATCCCGTCATGCTGATCAACGCAAGTGCTCCACCAGATCGCAAGCGGCTCACCAAAGCTCACGAACTCGGCCACTTGGTGCTGCACTCCAACATTCCCACTGAGGACATGGAAAGCGAAGCCAACCGCTTCGCGGCCGAGCTTCTCATGCCGCTCGACGAGATCCGCCCGGAGCTAAGAAAGGTCGACCTTGGCTCACTGTTGGCGTTGAAGCGTGAATGGGGCGTGTCGATGCAGGCACTCCTCGAGCGCGCTCATGGCCTCAAGACGGTGACCGCCGAGCAGCGGACCAGCTTCTACAAGATGATGAACGCCCGTGGGTGGAAGACCAACGAGCCAGGTGGTGACTTCATCCCCAAAGAGCGACCGGAGTTTCCGACCCGAATCGGTGACGCGCTGAAAGCCAAGGGTTTCTCCGAGGAGCGCATCGCCGAGATCGCTGGCGCCGCGTCCCCAGCGAACAATCCGTTCAAGCCGACAGCCGTGAATCGTCTACGCGCACTGTGACACCTCGACACCGTGGCCGTCGCGGGCGTAAGTGCCCTGATGGTGTCGGTGCTCAGTGCGACACTCGATCGATGTTCCGCTCACTGCGACGGCGCTGCGTCCGCATCACTGAGGACTCGGCCGATGTCTTCTCCGTGACGGTCGGACGAAGGTTTGCTGGCAAGACCGTGCATGCCCAGGAGTTGGCGGCGCAGCTGGGCATCTCCGACGCGGCGACCACTTACGACTGCACTGCCACTCGAGATGGCCGTTTCTGGCTTGTACACGTGCCTGCGATCGATAAGTACACCCAGGCGCGCAACGTCGCCGAGGTCGAAACGATGGCGCGGGATCTCATCGCGACGGTGACCGACAGTCCGATCGCTCGCGTTCAGGTGCATGTCCGATGGCCGGCGGAGGCAACCGATCTCGATGGGTCGGCCGACACGGACGAGGAGGGCAGCGGGCGCCGCTGGGGTATTCACGCATGCTTCCTCGACCGCGAGTGTCGCGACGTCGGAGCCCCCAACCGGGTGTATGTGCACACGCCGTGGGGATCGCTCATCGTCGGAGAACGCACCCAACTGTGGCTGCCGTGGAGAACAACGGCGCCGTGGGCGAGCAAGCTGCCCGCCGCTCTTTCAGACGGGAAGTCCAACTACTCCCGATGGTGGTCACCGATCGTCTGGCACCCGCGATCACCAAGGGGCAGAGGGTGATTCGGCGCCGGGCACTGCGCTCGCGTGGATCGCCGAAAGGCGTTTCTCCGCTTTGCCATTCACGTCTACGCATTCGCGCGTTCGCAGAAACGAGGTCAAGAGCATGGCAGACTGGTTGAGTGCAATTGGTACCGGCGCCGCCGCGATAATCGCCGCGATCGCCCTGGCTGTATCAATGCGCGCGAAGGAGATCGCCGAGACCGCCAACGACCTTGCCGACACCGGCAACAGTCTATCGAAGTCGGCCAACGACACAGCCGCCAACGCGCTCGAAGAAGCCAGCACCGCGAATCGTATTGCGGCCGAGGCGAACAGCATTGCCGAGCGTGCCCTATACGTCGCCCAAGACGATGTCCCGTATGACTGGGTGCTTGAGATCAACGATGACGGAGTTGCATCGGTGCTCAACGATTGCGGCCACGCGGCTCTCGGGGCGACCGTCGTGCTGGACAGTGGCGGCGTCGTCGTGACAGAGGGAGGACCTGTGGACCTCGCACCGTTCGGCAACATCAGACTCGACGTCAAGGACACCGTCGAACAGCACTTCGCGAAGGTCCGTCAAGAAAAGGTCGTCCACCCCTATCGAGACGGGCGCCTGGTTTTCGCCGGTCGAGATGGAGAACCGGTGTCCACCGAGGTACGCGCGCACCTGCGTTGGCGGACCGAGCAAGGGATCCCTCGGACCGATGTGGTCAACACCGTGTTGCGTCACCAGATGACATTTGACGGGCTCTCGCGATGCCGAGACGAATGACGACCCTGGACGGATTCTCCATAGGGTCGAAGCCCGACAGCAACAGATCCGATTGCAGCGGCAGGCACTCGGTGGGGTACGTGCTCATCGCGTGTGCGTCGGGTACTGGTTTTGGGCCATCGCGTCGTCGGGCAGCGATTTGGCGTCGGGCGTCGTGACGTGCATGTCGCCTTGCACGGTGATACCGCCGTTCTGTTGCGTGCCAATGTGATTGGTGTCGCCGCCGCCCTGTTGCTTGCCGCTGTCGTCCTTGGCGGGAAGCGGCGGGGCCGTCATGCCCGCGCTGTTCGGGGCCGACTTGTGCGCGCCCGCGATACCGCCGGCGAGCTTGCCGAGCACCGAGTGCGACGGGTCACCGATGCCGCCACCGCCGCCGGTCGGGATGAGGCTCTGCATGACGCCCTCGACGGCGATCCCGCCAAGCTGGCCGAGGTATCCGATCGTGCGGTCGGCGAGCTGCGCGGCTTGCGCCGAACCGGGCGCCATCGCCGCCATCGGCCCGGCGGCGGCGACGATGCTCGAGGCGATCGAACTGGTCGCGCCCTTGCCGGTGCCCCACGATCGCGGATTGTTCGCGACGCTGTTGCCGACACCGGGCGTCGATCGGGCACCGACGTCGGATCCCGGCGCGGCGTTCGGTGCGGGCGGTGCGGCGGCGCTGACCCTCGGTGGCACCGGGAACGGGCCAATCTGCGTTGCAGCGGCACCGCCGGGACGCCCAGGCAGGCCGATCCCGCCGAAGTCGTTCCCACCGATGACCGACCCCGGTGCCGACAGCGCGCCGCCCGGTGCGAACGGGTCCAGACCGGACGTGCGCGGCGCGGGCGCCGGGCCCGAACGGGTGCCATCGGGCCGCAAGTTGTAGTTGGGGTCGGTCGCCGTCTTTGTGGCGTCGGTGAACAGGCCAGCGCCGGGGATCGTGCCGACGCCGCCGTTCGTCCCGCTACCGGGCCGATTGCCGCCGCTGCGCTTGAATACGGGGCCCTCGCCGCCGCCGCCGTAGAACTCGCTCTCCAGCGAGCCGAGGATCGACCCGCCGCCGCCTACGTCGGTGCCGCCGGTGCCCGGTGACGGCGTCGTCGCCGGTGCGGGATCGTTGCGCACCAGGGACACGTCCACCGGTTGACGTGACGGACCCCAGCCGACGCCGTTGCCGATGTCGGTCGGGCCGCCAGCGGCGTTCCTACCGGCCAACAATGCACCGGCGATCTGCGCCGTCGGGTTCATCATGTCGGTGATGCCGGTCAGCTTTTGAGCCGAGTTCGCAAACGTGGACGGCAGATACTGCAACAGCCCGGCGACGTGCTGGATCCCCCCGCGACCGTTCGAGTCGTTCGGGTTGTCAGCGCCAGCGTTGCCGCCCGACTCGGTCTGAATCTGCCGTACGATCGCGTCGGTCCAGTTCCCGAATTGCGATTGCGGAATACCGGCCGCCGCACCGTACTTCTCGACGGTGGCCGCGACCGTCGATCGCCAACCCTCGGCACCGGCGCCGGGAACCGGGTTGGAGGTCGGGCCGCCACCGGTGACGTTGCGCGGGCTGACCGCGCCGGTGAGCGGGTCGTAGTAGCCGCCCGTCGTGCCGACCATCGATTGCGTCGCGGCGAGCCGCTGGCTTGCCGTCTTGGCCTCGGTCGAATCCGGGCCGTACGAGTGGATCGCCTGGTCGAGTTTCTTCTGCGCATCATCGACGTCGACCTGCGACACGTAGAGCGGGTTCGACGCCGAGTGTCCGCGCTTCTCGTCGGCGAGGGTCTTGCCGATCGGGTTGCCGACGGCGAGGTCGACCAACAACGCCGAGAAGAACGTGCCGATGCCCTTCGGCGTGAAATCGGGGCCGCTCTTGATGATTGACGATCCGGTGATGCCGTGATCGCTGTCGCTCTTGAAGTCGGACGGGTTGGCTGGCGCGATCCAGATCGGGTCGTCCTTGGTGGCCTTCGGTTTCTTGCCGCCCGAGCCGCTGCCGCCGAGGTCGCCATCGCTCGGCGTGCCGGGATCGGGAACGCCGGGCGTGCCGGGTGTCTGCGTGGCGACCGGTAGCGCGCCGGGCGTCGGTGTGAGCGCCGACGGCGCCGGTGCACCGGCAAGCGCCGGGCTGTAGTTCAGCGAGTTGTAGTCGCCCGCGACCTTGCCGTCGTCGGTGCCGGAACCGGATTTCTTGGCGTCGCTCGGCTCGAGCCAATTCAGGATCGGGATGTCGTTGTCGACGATCCACTTGTCGATCCCGTTCTTCATTGTGCCGTCGGCGTTTTGGAACCGATCGTGGATCGCCGGGATCTGCCGCGACCAGTCGGTGAGCTGCTTGCCCGCGACGACGGCCGCGCCGATCGCACCGGCGACACCGAGCCACGCCGCGCTCACGCCACGAGCGGCGGTCGCCTCGGCGGCAGCGTCGGCCTCGATGGTCGTGGCCGTCGTCGCGGACGCGGCGCGCATCGCGGCCATCTTTCCGATCACCGCATCGATGCCGGTCGTTATCGCCGTCCACGTCGACTGTGCCGCCAAACCGACCTTCACGGTCGCCCACGTGGCACCCAACAGACCGACCGCGATCACCGCGTCGTTGACCAACGTCTTGTGTTGCGCGAGGAACTCGGCGATCGTCTTCAACCCGTCCGCGCCGCCCTTGAGCGCCGGGATGAACGCTTGACCCATCTCGGTGGCTACCGCGCCAGCCGCTGCCTTCGCCTCTCGGAGGGTGCCGTTGAGCGTGGCCAGAGACTCCTTCGAGCCGATGACTGAGCCGTCGGTTTCGCGGGTCGTACTGTTCAGCTTCGCGATCAGATCATTGGTCTTGTCGGCGTTTTCGCCCGTTACCTGCAATGCGATCGTCTGCCCGGCGACGGTGCCGGTGACGTCCCGCAACGCCTGGTTGTACGTCTCGAGCGTCGACTGGCCGTTCTTGTACCGTTTCGAGAAATCGTTGAGGTCGTCGGACCACTGCTTGAAGTCCTGTAGCCGCTTGGTGTCATCGCCCGTCGATCCCATGACGGCGGCGCGGAACTCCTTGGCCGTCACGGTGCCGTTGCGGTAGCCCTGCGCGAGTTGCGCGGCCGCTGGTGACATCGCCTGCAACGAGGCCGTCATGTTGTCCAGTTCTTGCGCGTTCTGCTTGAACACGCCGACCGGGATCAGGTTGTTCGGGTCCATCTTCGCTTTGATGGTGTCCGCGAGATACTGCATCGTCCCTGCGAGGCCGCGTTGCCCGAGGTGTTGGCTCACGTCGTCGGCACTAATGCCCAACTGCGCCATCGCGTTACGCGCCGGGCCTTGCGCGCCCGACAGCGCGTTGATGGCGTTGCGGATGTTCTCGGTAACCTGGTCGGCCGATGCGCCCGACTTGGTGCCGCGAGCGATGACGGCGAGCAGATCCTCGTACTTGATCCCGGCCGCCGCCGCTGCCGGTTCGACCGAGTGCAGCGCGCCGGTGAACTCTTGGAACGTCGCCGTCGAAGCACCCGTTGCCACAACGAGTTTCGACATCACGTCGGCCGCGTTCTGCGTCGGGAAGTGAAAGTCGTTCATCGAAATAGTGAGACCCTTGGTGACCTCGGCGAGGTCGGCCTGTTCAGCGTTCGCGCCTTGCGCGGCCGCCTTGAGCACGTCGAGGCCACCCTTGGCGGCGTCGAAACCACCCTTCTCGACGTTGTACATCGCCTGTTGCAGCTCGCCGGTCGAGTAGCCGACCGCGCCGGCCATTTGCAGGATCCCGTCGGATACCTGCTTGAGCCCGGATGCTGTTTCACCCGTCGAGGCAACGATTTTCGTCTGGCCCTGTTCGAACGCGGCGGCCTTGTCCGCGCTCACACCCACAGCGGCACCGAACGCGAGGAACGACGCCGCACCAACGCCATTGAGAACGCTCGCGGTGCCGAGTACCGCTGCACCCTTATTCTTCTCGGCGTCCGCGAACTTGCTCGACGCGTTGCTCGCGACGATCGACGCGTCGCCGTGATCCCGCTCGGCCTGCGCCGCCTTGGCCGCCGCATCGGTGGCCTTCACCGACGCCGCCGTCGCAGCGATCGACGTCGAGGTCGCCTTGCTGCGCAACGCGTCCAGTTCGCGTGCCTGTGCGGCCGTGGCGACACCAGCCTCGGCGACCGTGCGTTCGGCATCGGCGAGTCGCAGCGCCGCCGCCGTGGCCTCGTCAGCCGTCTTGGTGGCCCGCGCTTGCGCGACCTCGAGTTCACCGGCCGAGGTCGCCATCTTCCGATTCGCATCCGACACGACACGCTCGGCCGAGATCGCCGCGTCCTTGAGCTTTTCCAACCCGGCCGACGCGCCCTCGCCGAGCGAAATCCCCATCTCCTCGCCCGTCTGACGGGCCATCACCTTGAGCCGGTCGAACGCCGTCTCGGCCTCCGACAGGCCGAGCCGAGGCAGAACGTCCAAAAAGACGGCCACGACTCAGCTCCTCACCGTGTGGGGTCGGTACCGGCCGCCGCGCCAAGACGCTGGACCGAGGCAGCAGACAACCGGTACCGACGCTGACCGCGCGCACAACATCTCGGACACACGCCGAATCACCCGTCGACGGTGGTTCATTGGCGCGCCAGCGCGCGCGGCCAGGCTCATCTATGCCGACGCGAGCTCGGCACTGTCCGGGACAATGGGGCGCGGAGACTTGCGGGCCTTCACCGCCGCCGCGATGACGTCATTGCTGAACCGATGCCCGGCCCCACGCAGCGCGTCACGCGCCTTCGGCGCACCCGCCGCCGTGGGCACGTCCAACTGATCCAACGCCGCGATGCAGTCGGTGATCGGGTCCAAGCCGTCGATGGCCTCGACGGCGGACTCAATCTCGGGAATCTCCTCCACGAGGCCCTCCTTGAGGAACTGCTCGCGCTGCTGGTCGTTCAGCCACGGAATGTACGGGTTCGTGGCCAAGTAGTGATAGACGATCGTTTCGCCACCTTCTCTGCGCGGCAACTTGACGAGCACCAGGGGTGCGATGAGTTGGTATGCCATTTTCGTTCAAATCCTTTCTACATCAGTGCATTTGATGGCTGATTGTCAGAGATTCAGCAAGAATCGGTCGAAATCGGAGTTCTTGTCAGCCTGTTTCGCCGTCAGCGACGCTGCCGTCGCGCAGTGGGCCTCGAACTCGGAGCGATCGACCAGGGTCATGCCCCTCCGCGCCGCCCACGCCTTGAGATCGGCCAGAGAATGAACCGGCGCCGACGGCTCCGGACAGTTCACGACGCCGCGCGCCTCGACCGGCTCAACGGCAACACGCCGACGCCCCACTCGCCGGACGGGAAACGCCACGCACGCTGCGACGATCGCAAATCTCCACGCGAATCTGACCAGCGGAGAGAAATTCGACACGGACACGGGGTCGCGTGGCGTGGGGGGCCGGTCTAAGAAAAGTGACGGGGGGTGGGGTTGGTGGCCGTGTCGGCGGCGCGGGCTGCTCACGCGTGGCCTTGGTGGCTGACGGGATTGGTGAGTGCTTCGTATTGGCCGAAGAAGCTGCCGGGCTGGTCGTACTTGGGCGCGGGCGTGATCCATTGACCGGTGCCGTCGCCGTTGTCAACGAGGACGGGTTTGGGGTTCCACGCCGGGCCGGGATCTGGGTAGTAGGTGATGGCCTCTTCGGGCTTGTCGATGCTGCGGACGCCGAGGGCCCACAGGGCGCGGTGTGCTTCGGGGTCGGCGTACAGTTCGGAGTTCATCTGGGCTTCTGTCCGGGTGACCATGCCGTCGTGGTTGGGGTTGGTGTGTTGGGCGCGTGGCGGTTTCACCGCTGGGCGCCGAACGGCGCCGTCCGCGTCGCGTATGGATTCGTAGATCCGCCGTCGTTCGGCAGCGGCGTGGTCGATGTCGGCTTGGGTGTGTTGCCCGCTGGGTCCGGTCGCCCTGATGGCGCTGAGTTCGAGCATGTAGAAACTGGCGTATTCCTTGGCGCCGAGCATCTGGAAGGCTGTTGAGTTCGGGGTGGTCGTGGGTTCAGGCATGGGTTGTCTCCTTCGTGGTCCGCGTCGGTGCGTGCGCTGTTGTCACGCCGACTTCGAGTCGAATGGTGTGCCGTCTTCGTTGGCGAGCAGGTAGCGAGTGCGAGACGTGTCGGGCGGTGTTAGACCGGCTCGGATGCCGAGGGCCCACAGTGCGTTGTTGGCTTCCTGATCGGTCATGCCGCCGTCGTCTGGGCTGTGACGGGTCGCTGCTCGGGTTGGCGCCGGCGCGGGTGCGGGTTGCGGTCGCGGTTTGATCGCGGCGAGCGCGGCCTTGGTGCCGTCGTAGTCGGCCTTGAATGAGTTCAGCCACACCTGACGGTGCGTGGCCGAGATGGCTCCGATGGCGACGGCCTGGTCGATCTGGCGTGCGGCGGCTTCGTCGCGTTTGTCGACGAGTTCTTGGACGGCTGCCGTGATGGTGGCGTTGTCGGCGTCGGGTGGCAGGCCGAGCTGCTCGGCGAGCCGCTTGGCGAGTTCGGGGCTGAGTTCACGACTCACGGCATTCCACTTCCTTCGATGGTGGGATCGGTAATCGGTGGTTCAACGGGCGGTCGGACACGGGCGACCAGGGTGGCCCATTCCTCGTCAGACAGCTCGGCGAGATGCTGCTCGATCGCTGCCTTCATCAGGTCGTGCACTGCTGCCCTACCTCCTCCGCGTATTCCGCGACGGTCGATCGGTGGAAGATCCAACGCCCGCCGACGTTTTCGCCGTCGAGGTCGTTCGCGCGCCGTAGAACGGTGCTCTTGGACCATCCCAGGAGTTCGGCCGCTTCTGCGGTGCCGATCTGCCCGTCAGCGTTCAATTGTTCTCCACCACTGCCAAATTCCTGACGCGATCGCGTCACGACGGAACGTAACTCCAGCTCGAGACGGTCGTGCAGTCGACGAACGGCCGGCGGAACCGGCAGGGAACCGAGGCGTCGAGTCCGTAGCAGCTCCGCAGTGCAGTAGTACGCTGCCCGGACGTCGTCGTCGGTGAGGCTTAGCGGCATCGGCACTGGGTGAGCGCGCGCCGTCACGGCTCGGTCCTGTCGGTGAGTCCGAGGAGTGCCTCGTCACCGCAGACGACGATCCGCCGCCCGAGATCCTTTGTCGCCCAATACTCCAGCGCTGAGAACACGTCTTCGCAGCCGGTCGCGGCGATGGCCTCGTCGCGGCGCTGTCGCGCCGAATCGAACCACTCATCGAGGTACGGGTAGGTGTCGTCGAGGTCGGCCATCGGTATGCCGAACAGCAACGACAGGGCGGCGAGGCTCGGCGCTGGGTGACCGTTTCGGGTACCGACGAGAGTCCATCCGGCGGTCATCGTTCGACCTCGAGCTCGTCGACTCGGGCGGCTGCGGCGTCGGGTTTCAGCACGTCGTTGAGCCTGCTTTCGTTGGCGATGACGGCGGCGGCGAGCCCGCTGGTGACAGCGTCGATGGCGGCCTCGCGGCTGCCGTTGCCTCGAATGATGCCGTCGGTCACCTGCGTGAGGAGGTATCCGATGACGGCGAAAATGGTTCCCTGGCCGTGGTTCTCGAGGATCGCGAACAGATCCCGCACCAGTCGTATGGTGCGTAGCGGGTCGTCGTGCAGGTCGTCGAGGATGAGTCGGATCGCGACCTCGTCGGTGTTGACGTCGGTCGTGACGAGTGGCGGCGGCGCGGGTCGGTGTGGTCGTCGTTGATTCTTGCGGCGGCGGTTGCTCATGGCTGGTGGTTCCTTTCGATCGAGATCATCAGGTCGTTTTCAGTCATCGCCGGCCATCGAGTGCGCCGGTTCCGCGCGTAGCTCGGTCTCCCGATCCCGTGCGGCTTGCAGTCGTGCGGGGTGTGTTCCGCCGTGGGGCCGGAACGGTGTGCCGGGCACGTTGCAGTGCTTGAGCGGGGCCGCGCCGCAGTGCGGACAGCGCACCGCCATCCAGTTGTTCTGCGGCCTGTGGTGCTTGATCGGGCCGGTGAACGGTGCCGAGGGTTCGTCCTGCTTGACCTTCGCGGCCAGCGCGGTCTGGCGGGCTTCCCGGAGGGTGTCGGGCTCACGTTCGAGTTCCTCGCGCATGATCACGCGGACTCGCTGGAAGACGTGGCCCGGTTCGAGCCAGACGCCGGGAGACTCGCGAAGGTGATCCCGCACCGCACGCAGCGCGAAGTCGCGAGGCAGGTCGCCGATCACGCCTTGCCATACGTCGACGTCGGCGTGGCCCACGGTGCGGCGGTCGGCGGCAGCGACCGCCGTCAGGACGTCGATGACGTCGTCGCGTGTCATCGGAGCTCCAATCTGGGTTGGGTCGCCTTGAGGGCTTGCACCTGCGCGACGCGGTGATCGCTCGTCGAGGTACCGGGACGGGCACCGCGCGGGGCGCTCTCGGCGGCTCTGCGAATCCAGTTCCGCCACGTACCGACCCAGGAGACTTTCGTGGCCTTGGTGCCGGTCTGGTCGGTCCAGTAGTCGACGAACCGGCGGTGTTCTGCCTCGAGGTCGATTCCGGGGCACTCGGTGCGCATCGCGGTGATGACGTCTCGGGGTGGCATCCAGTGGGGGTCGAGGCGTGTGCCGCGCGCCGTGCGCGCCTTCTCCCTCCCGGAAAGTTCTTTAAGTTCTTCAGGTATAGGAAGATCGGCAGATATTGCCGACGGGGTGTGTCGTTTTCTGCCGACGTGCTCGGCAATATCTGCCGATCGGTCGGCAATATCTGCCGATGGCTGCTCAGAGCCTGTGTCGGATGTTGCCGATGGCAGGTCAGAGGCCCTATACGCCTTGGCTCGATCGCCGTAGAAGTCCTCGGCCGGGATGGCCGTCACATGACCGGCCGCCACAAGCTCGCGCACAGTCGCCGACACGGTGCGGGGTGACACACCACCGCCCAACGCCTTCGCGATGTCGGGTGCCGCAGCGCGCCAAAACATCTGGCCGTCAACCACTCGACGTCCGTTGGCCTCGCCGGGAATTCCGGTCATGTAGCGAATCAGGGCAAGGATGCAGGCGCCCAGCGCGCCGACGCGAAGAATGTCGGCGGGCAGGACCATCAGGAAATCGGGCGGTTTCACGACGGTTGCGTTCGCCCCGGCTTAGCCAGCACGCCAACCGCGCCTCTGGCGCCGGGGGACTCGGTTCCATGGGGCAGGACGTCGGTGCCGCGTAGTACGCTTGGGTTGTCCGTCGCCGTGGACCTCGAAGCCGCCCCAGTTTGACCGCCAGGGCGGTTTCTTCGTTCGAAGACAATCACGACGCTGTCGCCGCCTCGCTGAGCCGATCCACGTACGCCTCAAGCGAATCCGCAGTGACGAAGCTCCGACGACCAATGTTGACTTTCACCAGCTCCCCGCGCTTGATCAAGTCATAGATGGTTGTGTGGCCGATTCCCCCGAGCTGCTCTCGCGCTCCAGGGATCGGCACTAGGCGGCGTTTCGGTTCGTCATTCATTACGGCCTCCATTTTGTTCGCTCGTTTCCGCTGGAGTGTCAGCGGCTATAGACAGCGTTGCGAATTAGTGGCATGGTTGTCCCTGCCAGTAGCACCATCCTTTGTGGCAAGGTTTGATCTTGGACTTCTACGTCTCGCTTTTCGGTGGCGTCGGGCGCGCCGACTTCGACGACCGCCCGTCCAACTTGGTCGAGGTCGGCGACCGTTCGGTGCCTTCACGCATCGTCGCGACGTTTCCAGGCAACCTTGAGGGTCCCGACCTATCCCTCACAATCGAAGTGCGGCAAGGCATCCCGGTCTATACGGAGCTGGTGCTCAGGTCGCAGCCAGGAAGTCCAGATGTGCGGAATAAGTACCTCGCCAACATCCATCTCGACGATTGGCTAGAGGCGATCGTCGCCGCGTGCTCGCGGCGACGCGTAGGCCCAAACACCTGGGTGGGTGAGGCTGACAATCACGCCGCCGTCGTGAACGTCCGACAGGCACGTGCTGGGCGCCCCCGTTTAGCGCCAGAACATTTAGTCAGGGTCGCTGAGATCTACCGCGAGCACGTCGCTGGCCGACCGACCGAGGCAGTGAAGCGGGCGTTCGGAGTCTCGGACCGGACGGCTGCACGGTACGTCCAAGCTGCGCGGAAGGCTGGCATCCTGCCCCCGACTACGCCCGGCAAGAAGAAGGCATAGAAATGGCGAAGAATGCGAACGGCGAGGGCTCGATCTACAAATGGGTCAAGAACGGCAAGCCAGCCGGGTACAAGGGCGCAATCTCCTACCGGGGCGACGACGGCCGGACCAAGCGATACGTCGCCTACGGCCGCACCCGGAAGGACGTCCGCGACAAGCTGGACAAGGCCCGCGACCGGCTCACCGCTGGCGCGCCGGTCCGCGATGCCACGCAGACCGTGGGCGACTGGCTGGCACTGTGGCGGGCAACGATCCTCGCGGCCTCGGACCGTAAGGAGTCGACACGGTCGCTCTACGCCAACCTGTCCCGTCGTCATCTCGAGCCGGAGCCGTTCGGCGCCATCCGCCTCGACAAGCTGAAGCCCAGCGACATCGACGCCCTGGTCCTCGGGATGCGTGCCAAGACGAAGGGCGATCCTCCGCGGCGCGCGTTGTCCGACTCGACGATCCGCCAGACGTACACCGTTCTACGCGCCGGGCTCGACGGCGCGGTCCGGGATGGCCTGCTGGCTCGCAACCCCGCGGCGTTCGTGAAGCGTCCCGGCGTCGAGCGCACCGAGGCGAAGCATCTAGACCGTGACGCAGTCGGCGCGGTCCTGCGTGCCGCGGAGTCGTCGAGATATCACGCGGCACTGGTGCTGATCGCTTCGACCGGCTTGCGGAAGGGCGAAGCGCTCGGCTTGGCATGGGATCGGGTCGACCTCGACACGGGAACGCTGAAGGTCACTGCTACGCTCGGCCGGATTAGTGACCGGCTGGTGATCACTGAGCCGAAGACCGCGCGGTCACGGCGCACCGTGCCGCTGTCCCCCGCGGTCGTCGCGATGCTGCGCAAGCATCGCACCGAGCAGAAGGCCGAGCGGCTGCGCGCGGGCGACCAGTGGCGCGACTCGGGCCTGGTGTTCACCAACGAGTTCGGTGCGCCGGTCGATCCGCGGAACTTTCTGCGCGTCGTCGAGGTCGCGGCGAAGGCCGCTGGAGTCGAGGACGTCGGTGTGCACACCTTGCGGCACTCGGCCGCGGTCGGGTGGCTGGAGGCGGGCGTGCACATCAAGGCCGTGGCCGATCTGCTCGGCCATTCGTCGATCGCGATCACGGGCGACGTGTACGGCCACACGTCGGATGACACCGCGCGGTCTGCGGTGGACGGGTGGAGCGGGGCGCTGGGATTGTGAGTGCCGTTGCGCTATCGGTTGCGCTACCTACCCCCGGGAGGTATGCCCTACCAAGCAAGAGGGGGCCTCCGAAGAGGCCCCTCACCTGCTGTTTCTCTTGTCGGGCTGACAGGATTTGAACCTGCGACCACTTGACCCCCAGTCAAGTGCGCTACCAAGCTGCGCCACAGCCCGCGTGCCGGTAACCAACACCGGCAGCAGGTCGAAAGCCTACAACAGCACACCGCTCAGATCCCAAACGCCTCGACGCGAACCTGGCCCAAAGATGACACCCGGGCCGATGATGGCGTCACTCGCGACCGCCACGGGTAAGACTGACCTGTGACGACCGACGACACTCCCCTGTGGCTCTTCGCCGACCAACTCGGCCCAGCGGTCTACGGCGGCGAGCACGCTCACCGCGAGGTGCTGCTCGTGGAGGCCGGGTCAGCCCTGCGCAAGCGGCGCTATCACCGACAGAAGCTCCATCTCGTGCTGTCGGCGATGCGTCACGCCAAACGGGATCTCGGCGAGCGCGCGACCCTGATCAAGGCCGACGACTACACCGACGCCCTCGAGCGCTATGGCAGACCGGTCCTCGTCCACGAACCCACCTCACATGCCGCGGAAAGGTTCGTCCACCGGCTCCGCGACCGGGGACTCGTCACCGACGTTCTACCGACGACGACGTTTGCCTTGCCGCGCAAGGACTTTCACCAGTGGGCCGGTGACCGCACGCGCTTCCGCATGGAGGACTTCTATCGCGACCAGCGGCGCCGATTCGACGTCCTGATGGACGGCGGCGAACCCGTCGGCAGGCGCTGGAACTACGACGAGGACAACCGCGAACCGCCGCCGAGGAAACAGAAGACCCTCGGGCTGCCGAAGCCCTACCAGCCCCGTGAGGACGACGTCGACGACGAGGTGCGCCGCGACCTCGACCGGATGGGCCTCGACACCGTGGGCGTCGATGGGCCGCGGCTGTTCGCCGTCACCCCGGCCGAGGCCAAGCGCGCGCTCGCCAGGTTCATCGAGCATCGCCTTCCGGAATTCGGTCGCTACGAGGACGCCATCATGGGCGAGGACTGGGCCATGTCGCACTCCCTGCTGTCGGTCCCGCTCAACCTTGGCGTGCTGCACCCCCTCGACGCCGTCGAGGCCGCCGAGCGGGCCTACCGAAACGGCGATGCTCCCCTGGCCGCCGTCGAAGGTTTCATCCGCCAGATCCTCGGCTGGCGCGAGTACATGTGGCATCTGTACTGGCATCTCGGGCCGAACTACACCACGCAGAACAACGCCCTGGCCGCCAAGACTGCGCTGCCCTCGTGGTGGACCGAGCTGAACCCGGACGCGGTCACGGCGAACTGCCTGCGTCACGCCATCGAGGGCGTCAGGGACCGCGGCTGGAGTCATCACATCCAGCGACTCATGGTGCTCGGCAACCATGCCCTGCAGCGCGGCTACCGCCCCGACGAGCTCACCGAGTGGTTCGCGACCGCATACGTCGACGGCTTCCGCTGGGTGATGCCCACCAACGTCGTGGGGATGAGTCAGCACGCAGACGGTGGCCTCCTCGCCACCAAGCCGTACGCCTCCGGCGGCGCCTACCTCAACAAGATGAGCGACCACTGCGGCGACTGCGCCTTCGACCCCAGGAAGCGACTCGGCGACGACGCCTGCCCCTTCACGGCCGGCTACTGGAACTTCGTTCACCGGCACCGGGAAATGCTCGCCAAGAACAACCGCACCCAACGTGTCGTCGCCAACATGGACCGGCTCAAGGATCTCGACGCGGTCCTCGAGCAGGAGGCCCACCGCAGCGGCTTCTAGACCGCCAACAACCGGTACAGGCCGATCAACCCCACCACCACGATGACCGCGCGCAGCGCGTTCGGCGACAGCCGACGCCCGTAGTGTGCGCCGAGGAACCCGCCGATCAGTGACCCGACCGCGATGAGGCCCGCCGCCGCCCAGCTGATCCGGTCGAACGCGACGAGCGTGTACGCCACCGCCGCCACGACGTTGACCAAGAGCGACAGCAGGTTCTTCGCGGCGTTCATCCGCTGCATCGACTCCGGCAGCAGCGCGCCCATCACACCGATCAGCAGAATGCCCTGAGCCGCAGTGAAATATCCGCCGTAGACGCCGACGGCAAAGGTGCCGATGACCAGCATGACCATCCGCGCACGTGACACCGGCTCGGTCTCGTCCGACCGGCCCTTCGCCCATGCCTGGATCTTGGGCCCGAACACCACCAGGAGGAGCGCGCCGATCAGGAGCACTGGCACCACCGCCACGAACACCTTCTCGGGCAGGTGCAGCAGCAGCCACGAGCCGAGGATGGCCCCCAACACCGACCCCGGAATCTGCCACTTGAGCCGTCCCCACTGACCCCTGAGCTCGCGGCGGTAACCCCACGTGCCCGAGACCCCGCCCGCGACCAGGCCGACCGCGTTCGACATCGTCGACACGACGGGCGGATAGCCCAAGGCCACCAGCGTCGGGAACGTGATCAACGTTCCGGAGCCGACGACGGCGTTGATGGCGCCTGCGCCGACTCCCGCCAGGGCGATCAGGATCATGTGGGCGACGGACACCCACCGACCCTATCTATTGCTTCCTGGACCCCCGTGCGCCCGCTCCGCGCTTCTCGCGGACCCGGACGTTGATTCTGATGGGGCTGCCCTCGAAGCCGAACTTCTCCCGCAGCCTGCGCTCCAGGAACCGGCGGTAGCCGGCCTCCAGGAAGCCGGACGTGAAGAACACGAAGGTCGGCGGCCGTGCGGTCGCCTGCGTGACGAACAGGATCTTGGGCTGTTTGCCGCCGCGCACCGGGGGTGGCGTCGCGGCAACGACCTCCTTGATGAACGTGTTGAGCGGTCCGGTCGGGATGCGCCTGTCCCACGACGCCAGCGCAGTCTCCAAGGCGGGCACCAGTTTCTGCACCGCCCGGCCGGTCTTGGCAGAGATGTTCACCCGCTGCGCCCACTGCACCTGCTCCAGCGACAGATCGATCTCGCGGTCCAGCAGGAAGCGCCGGTCCTCGTCCATGAGATCCCACTTGTTGAACGCCAGCACCACTGCGCGGCCCGCCTCGATCACCATCGTCAGCACCCGCTGGTCCTGTTCGGTCAGCGGTTGGGACGAGTCGATCAGCACGATGACGACCTCGGCCGCGTCGATCGCGCCGTGCGTGCGCACCGAGGCGTAGAACTCGTGGCCGCTGGCTTGTCCGACCTTGCGACGCAATCCCGCGGTGTCGACGAAACGCCAAAGCTTGCCGTCTAATTCGATCAGCGAGTCGACCGGGTCGACGGTGGTACCCGCGACGTCGTGCACCACCGAGCGTTCTTCATCCGCGAGTCGGTTGATCAGCGAACTCTTGCCGACGTTCGGCTTGCCGACCAGCGCAACGCGTCGCGGACCGCCGGTGCCGGTACCGATCTCGGACACCTCCGGCAGCACTGCGAGCACCGCGTCGAGCAGGTCGGCCACGCCGCGTCCATGCATCGCGCTGACGGGATGCGGCTCCCCCAACCCAAGCGACCAGAGCAAAGCCGCCTCGGACTCCATCTTCTCGTTGTCGACCTTGTTGGCCGCCAGGAAGACTGGCTTGCCCGATCGCTGAAGGCGTTTCGCCGCTGCCTCATCGGCACTCGTGGCGCCCGTGACGGCATCGACGACGAAGATGATCGCGTCGGCGGTGCGCATCGCGACGGTCGCCTGCTCGGCCACCAGCTGCTGAAGGCCCTTTGCGTCGGGCTCCCAGCCTCCGGTGTCCTGCACCATGAACCTGCGCCCCAGCCAGTTCGCGTCGTAGGACACCCGGTCGCGGGTCACGCCGGGGATGTCCTGCACGACGGCCTCGCGGCGACCGAGTATCCGGTTCACCAGGGTGGACTTGCCGACGTTGGGTCGACCCACGACGGCGACCACCGGGGGTGGCGCGTACTCGGCCTCGAGGTCCCCGACGTCGACCCCGTCCGGTGGCAGCTCCCAGTCGCCCTCGTCGACCCAGGTGCCGTCCTCGGCGTCGCTCATCGGGACGCCCCCGCTCGCTGCTCGACCAGATCGAGAAGGTAAGCGACGGTTTGAGATTGGGACATGTCACTGCTGTCGACGACGACGGCGTCCTCGGCGGCACGCAGCGGCGACACGGCGCGCGTCGAGTCGAGGTGATCGCGGCGCCTCACGTCGGCCAGCACGGCGTCGTAGTCGTCTGGCAGTCCTGACTCGACGTTCTGGTCGTTGCGCCGCCGCGCCCGCTCCTCGGCCGAGGCCGTCAGGTAGATCTTCACGTCCGCGTCGGGCAGCACGACGGTGCCGATGTCGCGGCCCTCGACCACCACGGCCACCGATCCGTCGGCCAGTTCCCGCTGCCGATCGACCAGCAGCGTCCGCACGTCGGGCACTGCCGACACGGCCGAGACCGCCTTCGTCACGGCGTCACCGCGGATCTCTGCCGAGACATCCTCTCCCCCCAGGAAGTAGAGGTCCTCGTCGGGATCGAAGCCGACGGCGAGGTCCACCCGCGCGGCCAGCGCCGCTACGGCGGCGGTGTCGTCGAGATCAATTCCCGCCCGCAGGACGGCCAGGGTGACGATCCGGTACATCGCGCCGGTGTTGAGATAGCGCGCGTTCAGTTCGCGCGCCAAACCGCGTGATACAGAGGACTTTCCGGTTCCCGCCGGTCCGTCGACGGCCACCGTCAATGGCGCGCTCACATCCCCACCGCCTTGTACAGTTCGCCGACCTCTTTGCTCGTCAAGACCCGGATGCTGCCGGGTTTCTGCTCGCCGAGCGACACCGTGCCGATGTCGGTGCGCACCAGGTCGGTCACCGGGAAGCCGACCGCGGCCAGCATCCGTCGCACGATGCGCTTACGCCCCTCGTGCAGTGTCACCTTCACCAGCGACTTGCCGGGAATCGTGTCGACCATCGCGAAGTCGTCGACGTGAATGGGCCCGTCGTCCAGTTCGATGCCCGCCTTGAGCTTCTTGCCAAGCCCCCGCGGGACCGAGCCGACGACGGTCGCCAGGTAGGTCTTGGGCACCTCGTAGGACGGGTGCATCAGCCGGTGGGCCAACTCGCCGTCGTTGGTCAGGATCAGAAGGCCCTCGGTGTCGGCGTCGAGGCGCCCGACGTGAAAGAGCTTCTTGTTGCCGCGAACCCGGTACTCGACGAGATCACCGACGCACGGCCTGCCCTGGTCGTCGGACATCGTGGAGTGCATGCCGCGCTCCTTGTTGATCGCCAGGTAGACCATGGTGTCGTCGACGCGCACCTTGACGCCGTCGACGCGGATCTCCGAGTTGTCGGGGTCGACGCGCGTGCCCATCTCGGTCACGACGTGCCCGTCGACCTCCACCCGGCCGTCGCGGATCATTCGCTCGGCCACGCGGCGCGACGCCACGCCCGCCTGTGACAGCACCTTCTGCAGTCGGGTGCCTTCGTCTTCGTCGGCCATGTCAGTCCTTGTCCACGTCGAAGGCCAGCGGTTGATTGTTCGGCACCACGCCGAGCTTCACGAAACGTGGCTCGTCGCCCAGTGACTCGGTGATGTCGTCGATGTTGTCGACGTCGGGCAGCAGCGGTGCGATGTCGGGCAGATCGGTCAGGCTGGACAGTCCGAGCCGCTCCAGGAAGAGCTCTGTCGTCGCGAAAGTCACTGCGCCCGTGTCGGAGTCGACGCCCGACTCGGTGATCAATCCGCGCGCCAGCAGTGTGCGCATGACTGCGTCACAGTTGACCCCGCGCACGGCGCTGACCCGGACCCTGGTCACCGGTTGCCGGTAGGCCACCACGGCGAGCGTCTCCAGTGCTGCGCGGGTGAGCTTTGAGCGGGCCCCGTCGAGAAGGAGTCGCTCAACATAGGGCGCGTAGCGGGCCCTGGTGTACATCCGCCAGCCACCACCTGCCTCACGAAGATCGATGCCGCTGTCGCGGGTCGCGAGGTCCTCGGCCATCAACCGCAGCTTGGCCGCCACGCGGTAGGCCGGCTGGTCCACCGTCGCCGCGAGCGCGTCGACCGGTACGGGGGTGTCGACCACCAGAAGCAGCGCCTCGAGCACTGCGCCGAGCTCCCAGTCCTCCATCTCGGGCTGCTCCGCGACGTCGATGCCGAGCTCGCCGACCTCGGTACCCAGGTCGAGGGCAGGGTCGGGCTCGGAGTACTCGTCTGTCATTGCGTGTTTCTCACTCTTCCACCGCCGTGGCCAGGTACTCGCTGGTCGGGCGATCCCCGGTCCACGAAACCTGCAGCACACCAAGCGGTTCTGGCTGGTCAAATGCTACCGCGTTGGCGCGGAACAATTCGAGCAGCGCCATGAACCGGCCCACGATCTCGATCGTCGCCCCGCAGTCGGAGATCAGTTCGGAGAACGACGCCCACGCTCCGATTCCCCGCGCCTCGAGCATGCTCAGCAACCTCCGCGCCTGCTCGGGCACCGAAACCCCCTGGACGTGCAGATGGTCGGTACCGACGGTCGGGACCGGTCGCGGCGTGAACGCCGACGCGGCGATGTGCGCGAAGCTCTCGGCGTCGACACCCAGCATGACCTCGGGCAACAGGTCGGCGAACTGCTCTTCCAGTGACACCGCACGCGGGTAACTGCGCAGCGCAGCGGCCTCGAGTTCGGCGAACATCACGGCCACGTGCTTGAACGCGCGGTACTGCAGCAGCCGCGCGAACAACAGGTCGCGAACTTCGAGGAGAGCGAGGTCGTCCTCGTCGTGCACCTCGCCCGCGGGCAGCAGCCGGGCCGCCTTGAGGTCGAGCAGGGTGGCGGCAATCACGATGAACGCCGTGGTCTCGTCGAGCTCGAGTTGGCGACCGATGTCCCTGGTGTAGGCGATGAAGTCGTCGGTGACCCGATGCAGCGCGACCTCGGTCACGTCCAGCCGGTGGGCGAAGATCAGCTGTAGTAGCAGGTCGAACGGCCCCTCGAAGTTGCTCAACCGGACCTGGAAACCGGTCTGCGTCGACTCCTCGGGTTCTGGCGAGCTCACGCGCCGAACCGGTCGATGACCTCGCGCGCCAACGACCGATAGGCTTGTGCGCCAGCGGATTTCGGGGCCCAGGTGGTGATGGGTTCACCGGCGACGCTGGTTTCCGGAAAGCGGACGGTGCGGGTGATGACCGTGTCGAACACCAGGTCGCCGAACCGCTCCACGACACGGGCCATCACCTCGCGGGAGTTGACGGTCCTCGGGTCGTACCGCGTGATCAGGATGCCGCCGATGGAGAGCCTCGGATTGAGCCGGTCGTGCACCTTGTCGACGGTGTCGGTCAGCAGCGCCAGCCCGCGCAGGGAGAAGTACTCGCACTCGGTCGGGATGATGACGACGTCGGAACAGGCCAGTCCGTTGACGGTCAGAAGACCCAGCGACGGCTGGCAGTCGATCAGCACGTAGTCGTAGCGATCCAGCACCGGATGCAGCGACCGGGCCAGCGACTGCTCCCTGCCGACCTCGTTGACCAGCTGGATCTCCGCCGCCGACAGGTCGATGTTGCTCGGCACCAGATCCATCCCCTTGACGCGGGTCTTGATCAGTACGTCGTCGATCGACACGCGTGGCTCGATCAGGAGGTTGTGCACCGTGTGATCGAGTTCGTAGTGCGGTACGCCGAGCCCCGCGGACAGCGCGCCCTGCGGGTCCAGATCGACCAGCAACACCCGCCGGCCGTATTCGGCCAGGCTGGCGCCGAGGTTGATGGTGGAGGTGGTCTTGCCGACTCCGCCCTTCTGGTTGCACATCGCCACGACCTTGGCGGGACCGTGCACGCTTCTGGGCTTCGGTTCGGGAATCACGCGGGGCGGACGCCCGGTGTGGTTGATGCCGTCGGTGGTACCGGCGTCGTCGGTCACTCGGGACCGCCGCCGGTAAGGCAACCTTCGGGCTTGGCGAACATCGCTTGGAGTTTAACGGGACGAGAACGCCACGGACGCCAGACCCGCGCGGTCAGGCCCAATTATCGAGCCGTCGCGCCGTAGCGCAGCCCGTCGACGAGCAGCCCGACCATCACCTGCGGGTGGACGTCGGCGCCACCCGAATGCAGGGCCGCGGCCAGCACCACGTCCACCACCTCGCCATCCGTCGAACTGGAATGTCGCTCCGCATGACCGCGATAGGCCCGGGAAGCACGAGCGGATCAGAACAGCGTGTTGCGCTTCGGCCGGCCTGCCTCGGCGATCTCGCGGGCGATGCGCCCGGCCAGCCGCTCGGACTGTCCGCTGACGTGGCCGATCACCGACGGCCGCGACAGCAGACCCAGGAACCACAGTCCCTTCTCGGCGGCGACGTCACCGCCCGCTCTCGGCACCCCGGCATCGGTCAGGACTCCGAGTGGGCCGACCAGCGGTTCCAACCCGGGACGGTAACCGGTGGCGGCGATCACCACGTCGGCGTCGAGCCGGGTGCGGTCGGTCAATACCACGGTCGCTCCGTCGAACGACGTCACCGCATCGACCACCTCGATCGATTCGTCGCGGATGGCATCGACGATCTCCCGGTCCACCAGCGACGGTTGCACCTGACGTCGGTGCGCCCGCCGGAACGGGCCCTCCTCGGGGATGGGCAGTCCGAACTCGGTCAGGTCGCCGAACGCCGACAGCCGGGTGCGTCTCGAGATCGCGTCGGCCAATCCGGCCGGGAGGCCGAACAGCGGTCGTGACACCACGTCATTGGAGCGACGTCCAGGGCCCTTGCGAGGGAGGATGTTCGGCGGCGTGCGGACCGACAGCCACACCTTGGCGGCCCCTGCGGCTGCGAGTTCGCCGGCGATCTCCATGCCCGAGGACCCCGCGCCGACGACCAGTACCCGCCGTCCTGCGAACGGTGTCGGGTCGCGGTACTGCGCCGAGTGCAGCATCCGGCCGGTGAACCGACCGGCGCCCGGCCAGTCCGGAAGGACCGGCGTGTGCGCGTACCCGGTGGCGACCACGACGTGCGCGGCGCCGATGATGCCGTCCTGGGTGACGACGCCCCAACCGCTCGGCGTGCGACGGACGATCCGCTCGACGATCGTCCCGAGGCGCAGTTCGATGCCCCGCTCGGCGGAGTGCTCCTCGAGATGCGCGACGAGCTGATCGCGCGACGGGAAGAGTGGAGTTCCCTTGGGAAAGGGCCGCTTTGGTAGATGGGAGTACCGACGGCCCGTGTTCAGCGTGAGCCCGTCGTACCGCGAACGCCACACCGCGCCGACCGCGTCGCCGCGGTCGACGACGAGCGTCTTGACCGACAGGTCGCTCAGGCACAGTGCGGCCGAGAGACCCGACGTTCCCGCGCCGACGATCACGACCTCGTTCTCGGGTGCGTTCATCGTCAGCGCGCCCGCGGATGGGCGCCCGCCCACACCTCTCGCAGCGCGGACACCGTGACCAGTGTGTAGATCTGCGTCGTGGTGACCGACGCGTGGCCAAGGAGCTCCTGCACGACGCGGACGTCGGCGCCGCCCTCGAGCAGGTGCGTCGCGAACGAATGCCGCAGCGTGTGCGGTGACACCGATGACGAGATGCCCGCCCGTTCGGCGGCGTCCTGCAGCACTTGCCAGGCGCTCTGCCGCGACAGCCTGCCCCCGCGGGCGTTGAGGAAGATCGCGGGCGTGCCCTTGCCACGTCGCGCCAGATCGGGACGGCCCCGCACGTAGTACGCATCGAGGGCCGTCACCGCGGGTCTGCCGATCGGCACCAGCCGCTGCTTGCCGCCCTTGCCGCGCAGCAGCACCGACCGGTCGTGGGTGTCGACGTCGTCGACGTCGAGCCCGACCGCCTCGGAGATCCTGGCGCCCGTCGAGTACAGCACCTCGAGGAGGGCGCGGTTGCGCAGCGTCAGGGGACCGTCCGTCTCGCCGTCACCGCCCGCGCCCTCGAGCAGTGCCACCACCTCGTCGAGGCTGATGCTCTTGGGCAGGCGACGGGTCGGGGTCGGCGGCTTGACCGCGCGGGCGACGTCGAGGCTGCTCAACCCCTCTGCCGCGGCGAAACGGTGAAACCCGCGGACCGCGATGAGGCTGCGGGCGGCGGACACGGCCGACAGCGGCGCCATGCCCTGGTCCTCGTCGCCGCGCCGCAGTGCCACCAGGAAGTCGCTGACGTCCTCCTCGGTGACCTTCTCGACGTCGTCGATGCCACGCGCCGACAGGTGCGCCACGTAGCGGCGCAGGTCCCGCCGGTATGAGGTCAGGGTGTTGGCGGCGACCCCGCGCTCGATGGCCAGGTGATCGAGGTAGCCCTGGAGCTGATCGTCCAGGACCCGCACGGCCGTGGTCACCGGGTGGCCTGCCTGGCGGCGAATCTCGTCGGCCGGTCCGGCCACGGCGCGTCGACGGGGCGCAGCGCATGCGGATCGCGATCGATCGCGCGGGCGGCCAGGATCCCGGCCACCGACAGCGAGTTCACGATCTCACCGCGCAACACCATGTCGACCGCATCGGTGAGCGGGATCCACTCCAGTGTCAGGTCGGCTTCTTCGTCGTGCGCCTCGGGACGGCCGACGTCGGAGAGCCCGGTCGCCAGGTAGACGCGCACGCACTCGTCGCTGAAACCCGGCGCCGAGATCACGTCGATGAGCACGCCCCACTCCCGCGCCTGGAGCCCGGCTTCCTCCTCGAGTTCCCTTGCCGCACTGAGGTGTGGCGGTTCCCCACTGATGTCGAGGAGACCGGCGGGCAACTCCCACAGCCGCCGGCCGACCGGGTGGCGGTACTGGTAGATCATCGCGACGTTGTTGCTCTCGTCCATTGCGACGACCGCGACGGCGCCGTAGTGCTCGACGACCTCGCGACGAGCCGTGCGACCGCCGGGCATGCGGACCTCGTCGGCACGCAGCGCGAAGATGTTCCCGACGTAGATCGTTTCGCTGGAGACCGTGGTGAAGTCGTGATCAGCCACGGCGCACGGGCTCTGGCACCTCGACGCCGTTGGACCGCTGGGTGGCGAGTTCGACCGGCAGCCGCTCGGCCGCTTTGTAATCCAGGGCGGCGCCGATGAAGGCGACGAACAGCGGATGCGGTCGCGTCGGCCTGCTCTTGAGCTCCGGGTGGGCCTGCGTACCGACGATGAACGGGTGCACCGACTGGTCGTACTCGACGAACTCCACCAGGTGCCCGTCCGGGGAGGTGCCCGAGAATCGCAGCCCGCTCTCGGCGATGCGGTCGCGGTAGGAGTTGTTGACCTCGTAGCGGTGGCGGTGCCGCTCGCTCACCCGGGTGGTCTGGTAGGCCTCGGCGACCAGCGAATCCTCTTCCAGCACTGCGGGATACGCACCGAGACGCATGGTCCCGCCGAGATCGGCCTCACCGGCGACGATGTCCTGCTGGTCGGCCATCGTCGAGATGACGGGATCCTTGGTGTCCGGATCGAACTCGGCGGAGTTGGCGTCCTCGATGCCCACCGAACGGGCGGCCTCGATGACGATGCACTGCAGACCCAGACAGAGCCCCAGCACGGGGATGCCGTGCCTGCGCGCGAACTTGATGGCGCCGAGTTTGCCCTCGATGCCGCGAATCCCGAACCCGCCGGGGATCAGGACGCCGTGCACCTCATTCAGCGCGAGTGCCGCGCTGGGGTCGGTCTCGCAGTCGTCGGAGGCGACCCACCGGATCTCCACCTTGGCGTGGTGCCGGAAGCCGCCCGCCCGCAGCGCCTCGGCGACCGAGAGGTACGCATCGGACAGGTCGATGTACTTGCCCACCAACGCAATCCGGACCGTCTCGCGGGGCTCGTGCACGCGGCGCAACAGATCGTCCCACTCGGTCCAGTCGACGTCGCGGAACGGCAGGCTCAGCCGCCGCACGACGTAGGCGTCGAGTTCCTCGCGGTGCAACACCTTCGGGATGTCGTAGATCGACGGGGCGTCCGGCGTGGAGATGACGCCGTCGATGTCGACGTCGCACATCAGCGCGATCTTGTTCTTGAGCGGCTCGGGCACGTCGCGGTCGCAGCGCAGGATCAACGCGTCGGGGCTGATGCCGATGCTGCGCAGCGCGGCCACCGAGTGCTGCGTGGGCTTGGTCTTCAGCTCACCAGACGGGGCCAGATAGGGCACGAGTGAGACGTGCAGGAAGAAGACGTTGTCGCGACCCACCTCGTGGCGTACCTGTCGGGCGGCCTCGAGGAACGGCAGGGACTCGATGTCACCGACGGTGCCACCGATCTCGGTGATCACGACGTCGGGGCGGTGACCGTTCGCGTCGGGCTCGGCCATCGCGAGGATGCGGCGCTTGATCTCGTCGGTGATGTGCGGGATCACCTGGACCGTGTCACCGAGGTACTCGCCGCGTCGCTCCTTCGCGA
>JAESGJ010000150.1_pt1 | contig 96163 bp, 81 predicted proteins | sample 9266241 | NCBI WGS metagenome assembly JAESGJ01 (sample SAMN14514841, study PRJNA621669) | algae metagenome | isolation source: Brasilonema octagenarum HA4186-MV1 and co-occurring heterotrophs from wet... | place: USA: Manoa Valley, Hawaii | collected 2009-07-20 | reverse complement strand
ACTTGCCGAAGCAATCGTCTTGCCGTCGGGACTGAAAGCTACGCCCCAGACCGCATCGCTATGACCATTCAAGGTTTTGAGCAATTGCCCTTGGTTATTCCACAACCGTACAGTCTTGTCATCACTTGCCGAAGCAATAGTCTTGCCGTCGGGACTGAAAGCTACGCCCCTGACCGCATCGCTATGTTGTTCTAAACGGTTGCGTTCTTTGATCTCGTAGACTGCTTGCCATAGCGTTGGCATAACCTCAGCCTGAATTTGGGGTTTGTCTGTTACCCAAGTTGCTTTTTGCAGTTGTGTCCCTGCTTTAAGACCTTCTAGTAAAGCATCTAACTGTTGATTGGAAGCAAAAAACGCTTCTGAAGATGTTCTGAAAGCTTTGATTTCATTTTGTTGAGCTTGGCGGTATTGAAAGAAAGCCGCAACCCCTAGCCCACTAGCAGCAAGAAAACCAGCCACCGCCACAACCAAAGCATACGTAATATTCCTGCGTGCTTTTTTTTGACGTTCTATTTCTTCTTGTTGTCGCCTCAGTTCCTCCTTCTGGTGTCGCTCTTTCTCAACCTCCTCAGCATCACGAGTTCTAGCACTCTCATCTAAAAACTGCATTGCCCGTTCAAACTGCGAGTTATAACGCCCAGCCCAAGCTTGATTCGGTTTATTTTCTTCTCGCCATTTCAAAGCAATCGTGAGTTCTGGATCGCGCCAGAGTCCGGCTTGCTTTTCCTGGTACAGTGCTGAGGTTTCCGCCAAACGGCGATAAATCCGAGCCGACTGTGCTTCTTCTTCCACCCAGTCTTTTAACTTCTGCCAAACCCGCATGAAACTTTCATGGGAAACATCCAGTACCGAATTTTCATCCAACTTTACACCTACAGGCGGCATGAGAAATGACCGACTAGGAGCGCGGAACTGCTCTACAATATCGATAACTGCTGCTTCGGTTGCCTCTGCAACGGCACAAACTTCACTCAGTTTTGTCGGGCGGCGAATCCCGCGACTATCCGAACCTTTCTCTGTCAGACATTTAAACAGTTTTTCGGCAATTTTTTGGCAGCGTTCATCTGGTAATTGGTTATAAATTTCGTCCGCGTGTTGCGACAGCGCTTTATCCATCCCACCGATCGCCTCATAATGCTGCAGATCAATTGGTTCTCCAAGTTGGTGGTAATTCCAAGTCCGCATCAGCGCGTGTTGCAAAATCGGCAACTGGTCTGGGTTGTCGCCCACATCATTAATCAACCGATTTACTAAGCGTGGTGTGATTTCTTCTTCGCCAACGCCTACCGGACCTGTAATTGCTGCTCGCAGTTGGTCGCGGGTTAAGCGGGGAATCAAGTACTGACTGTCATTCATCATTTCCGGTAAATCCCGGAATTGCGCACAATCCCCCAGAAAATCCGAGCGCATTGTCAGCACAACAAAAATTGGCAACTCCTGCTGCTGGGTTGCTTCTAAGAGCAGCTTAACAAACGCGGCAGCTTCCTCGCCAGAATTTTTCCTAGGAGAGTTTTGCTTGAATCGAAACAATTCCTCAAATTGGTCAACCACAACCAGCAAGTTTTCATCACTGGGTTTTCTCGCCTGCTGGACAACTTCGACTAGTCCTAAAGCACCGCGTCGGAGAACTGTTTCAGTAATAATTGTTTGGGTGAGGGGATCTTCTATATTAGTAGGACTTGCGCGGAAGAGATCCCCCAACCCCCTTGAAAAGGGGGCTTCTAAGATTTCTTCCTTTTCAGGGGGCGCTTCTAAGATTTCCCTCTTTTCAAGGGTGGCTTCTAACATCCCCCCCTTTTTAAGGGGGGCTAGGGGGGATCCAGGTTTCAGGTTTTCAGTGCGTAAGTCCTGATTAATTTCTGTATCTAAACCAAAGACTTCAGGATGATTCAGCGCCTGTGCCAAATTCGCGATCGGGTCATTTCCCGGACGCATCACCGCCACCCGCCAACTTGAGCCAGCCTGTGTCATGAATCCACCCAACAGCGCCGGAAGTAACCCAGCTCTCACCAGCGAAGATTTTCCACTTCCCGATGTGCCGACAACTGCTAAAAACCGATGACGCCCCAGCCTGCGCAGTAACTCATCCGTTTGCCCTTCTCGCCCAAAAAACAAATAGTTTTCATGCGCTTCAAAAGGTCGCAAGCCCGGAAAAGGATTCAGGCGAGTTTGAGTTTCCAGCATCACCGTTGCCCTCCAGGGATGAGTTGGGCTACGAATGATTCTAATTCATTGACATTTGTGATTAACTGTGCTTCACGAGTGCGACACCACCGTTGCTTTTGTGGCGTATGCGGTTCACCCATGTAAATTCCTTTAGCTAGCATGGGTTTTGAGCGACCATAACCAGAAACTTTTCGTAAATCTCCCAATTTTATCTGCACCCATGATTGAGAAACATTACCGCAGTAGATAATCGCCACATCACACAACTGTAATTGATCTTGATGATACTGACGCACCTGAGCTTCATCTTCTTCAAACAAAGGTAATATCACTTCAAGTCCTTGCTTGTAGAGATAGTCATCCAAAGGAGCGATCGCCTCTAAGTCCCGCTGGTCACAAATCAAGTAAACTCGTAATGGTCCATCTTCTGCAATAACCTCTTTTGGTGGCTGGGGCGTAGAATTGAGTTTATCTTTAATAATAGTCTTAAGTTCTTCCAAGCTTGTCTGTAGCAGGTTAGGCTCACTTTGCAGAGATTGAATCAGTTCTTCCTGACGCGGTTCTTGTGGCTGTAATCCCACTGGCATCCAAACTAAACGCAAAAATTCCGGAGAGTTTTGACTGTGCTTAACTGCCAGTTCATTTTGTAAAACAACAACTGACTTATCTGCTCCTTCTGGCACGATACCATATTTGGCACCAATCAAATGAATCGAAAGTTTGCAGCGCTGCAAATTTTCACACACAACCTGTTCAAAATCCGGATAGTAAGGAGAGAGAGATTGTTCTGGCAAAACAACATAACCCCGTTGCTGCAACTCTCGCTTAACTTTGTTTCGTTCTTCTATAAGATCAAAAGTCGTTTCAGCTAAATAAATAGTGGTTCCAGTAAATGCAACAGGAGTTGGTTCAACAGCACCGTTGTGATCATGACTGGGAAATTGATCTAGCATTTGTTTAATGTCATAAGCCAAATCGTTGATTTTCGTCCAATAATTGCGTTCAGCTTCAACACCAAATATCTTACTAAATTCTATTGGACGCCCAGACTGATCCAACTGATAAAACTCATACCCCAAAAGTTCTTGGACTTCCGGGGGATGTTCATTTCGAGCAATTGGGGTTTTGATGATTTTAAAAATCCGTGATTTCTCCGCAAGACGAACGCCACCATTTGTTGCAGCAGCTTCACAAAATTTCTGCAATTCCTTGATACACCACTTTGACCTCACGTACCGAGGTGAAAGTACAGAAAGCAGCAACACCACCTTGGGAAATCGTTCTACAATCGTATCGCCAAAGTAATCATTGCCTTGCAGTTTTTCATCTCGCCAAATTTTAGGTTTTTCTCCCCGTAGTTGTGCCAAACGGATTTCCAACGCGCGATGAAAATCCGAAATCCATCCTTTCTGCCCTTGACTCAGCGGCTGGTTATCAATGTGGGCGTAGCTAATAAAAATGTCATCTTCAAAACCCATCACTTTTTCGACTTATAGTGCTTCTCGGCTGCATGCAATACACGGCTGTACTTAAAGTGCATACAACTTCTCTACACTAAACAATGCCCACTTTACAGAAAATAGCTGTAAATTAACAGTACTGCTTTTATTTATAAACACCCGTAGGGTGGGCATTGCCCAAAAGCAAATGAGATGAGTGCTTTAGATATTTGTAGGCAATGTCCACCTTACATAAAAATCCTGTAAGTTAACAGTACTGCTAATAAAATATATAGCAATCCTATTTGATTTTTGAAACACAGGTAGGTGGGGACTGCCAGTTAGATCCTGCCCACTATATGAGGGTTAATATGGCAGTGCCCAACGCCAGATGCCTAGGTCGGGAAAGCCGTCATTCGCACTGGCTCCCCTACACTACTTGTTCTCCGAAGCCTTGTTCTCTGTCGGTGATTGAGGGATGATTTGCTTAATGAACGCTTGCGGAGGATCTTCTTTTTGCTTTTCCTTGTTTTGCACAACTTCGGTAACATAGACATTAACATCACGCTGGAGGATATCTTCAACCTGAGTTGCAAAATTAGAAAAAGCTTCTTGATGAGTGTTGTAACTACTGTAGACTCCACTCAATTGGGAGAATTGCCAGCCTTGAGTCTTCAGAGATTCTGCCGTATGCCGATAATGCCGCCAGCGTTCTCCATAGTGAAAAAACTCTTCTACAGCGGAACTGATAGCGACAACTCCGCTGAGGGCGATCGTGCCCCACCGAACAGATGAAGCAAGGTTTTTGTCGTTAATATTCACACCCACTAATATAGGAACGATAATACCACCTATGATTGCTGTTAGTCGCAGTCTGTAATACCAGTTACGAGACTGCTTAGCCCGTTGTGCCGTCCATGATACTTGTTCCAGCCAGCGAGAACGCATAAACTGCTTTTGTAAATCAGACAGTTCGAGTGTTTCGATGAGTTTTTCCAAGCTAGGTTTCGAGACTTTACGGTTTAAATCCTGAGATGACATTTCTCACTCCTGATCAATAAGGCTCTCCTCAATTAATGTATCTGTATCTGGTTGGATAGCAAAATATAGTTCATTAAATTCTTTATTTGGTAATAAACCTGTTGGATCTATAGCTAAACTATCTTTAATACCTTTAACAATATACATATCAATTTCGCCCTTATTTTTAGCATTAACTTTGCCTCGTTCTTCAACTATAAAAAAATCTTTAATTAACTCAAAAGTTGAGGCAGAAATATTAATACTTCCAGTCAGACCAGATGATTCCATTCTAGAAGCCGTGTTCACAGTGTCACCCCAGACATCGTAAGCGAACTTCTTGTGTCCAATCACACCTGCTAATAATGGACCTGAATGAATACCAATACGAATATCCCAATATGGTTGATTTAAAAGCGCTTTTTCTTTTTTACGCCATTCCATAAAAGTGCGAATATTGATAGCAGCTAGCACAGCATCAATTGCATGAGTTTTATTGTGAGTTGGAATTCCCCCAACACACATGTAACTATCACCAATTGTTTTCAATTTTTCTAAGCCATGCGCTTCAGTAAACTGATCAAAACAAGAAAAACAATAATCTAGTTCATCGACCAATTCTTGTGGAGTCAACTGTTCTGATAACTTAGTAAAATTCTTAAAGTCTGTAAACAGAACAGAAGCAGATTCATAGTAGACAGGCTTAACAGCGCCAGTCTGCTTCAGTTCACAGGCAATATCTATTGGTAGTATATTCAAAAGCAATTCATCTGTCTTGCGTTTTTCTTTTTCTAATTCAAGATACAGCCGGTTTAATTCTTCAAAGCGTTCAGCATTACGGATGGCTGCAGATAATTGCACTGCTAGTAAATAGCCAATGCGTAAATCTTCTTGAGTGTAACTTCTTGCTGCTGAGGTGGCAAAGTTGATTGTACCAAGCACGCGATTATCACATTCCAATGGAATGATGATCTGCGATTGGTACTGGCTAAGAAAACCCCTTGTAGGTTTTTCATGAATGAGTCGGGCTTGACCTGTTTTCAGACTAATGCCAACGACACCCATTTCTGTTGTATCAGAAAACTTGACTTCGACAGTAGGACCGAACAGCTTTACGATACGCCAAGAATCATTAGTATCGCTCAGGCAAACACTACAATGCTCAAAGTCTAACAACCATTTTGCTTGTTTACTAACAACTCGCAAAATCTCATCCAGCTTCAGCGAACGATTGATGGCGGTCGCAATTTCATTAACAGCTGCGATCCTACTGGAAAGCGCTTGAGCTTCAGCAAGCAGGCGACGGGAAAGGAACAACAGTTGCTGATAGTCCTGTTGTTCTAGCCGAGTACCAATAGAGACGGGGAGAGAAGAAGTCATAATGTATCAATTTCTAGCGAAATTGAATCCGTGTATTTATTAATACCTGTAAATAAATCTGCTGTGGCGACAATCTCAAATATTTCAGAATTGTCTAAACCTAAGTCATAAAGGTGTTGATAATCTTTACTCGTGAGCGTGTGCGGTTCAGTCGCGGCTTTCAAACCAAAGCTGATCACTGCTTTTTCACGTTCAGGTAGCGGACAGGCTGCAAAATCTGAAACTAGGGTTCTTAAAACTTCTTCGCTCATCCCTAATGATGATAATCCATGCAAATGCACATTCAGTGCATAGGGACTACTATTAGCCTGGGAAATAGCAATTCCTAGCATTTCCTTGAGTGTGCGTGGAACATCTCCTTTGAGGATAGTACTGCGAAATTTCTTCCAATTCGCTTCCAATATCTCAGGATTGATTGTCATGGATTTGAATAAATTTGGCACTATGCCAAATCCAAGTTCAACCTGAATTTCTTCATATATTGCTTTGACGTAGGGATCACTGAGTTGGTCGTATTCGATGATGGGAAATTTAGCCATTCTTATCTATCGCTTGAGTGAGGAACTTGTTTTAAGCTATACTTTGCACGCTTCAAAACTGAGTTTTTTTGATTTCGGCAAGAGCAACACTAACTCAAGATACTAACCTTGAGTTCAAAAGCGCAATCTTTGCTCGTGCAAAACATACTTAACTTAAACAGTTTTGTACAACTTAATACAAGGCATATCTTATTCTAGAGTAACAATACTGTAGCGACCACCTCATCAGTAAATAGTATTATTTTTTACTCTATGTTTATAAATGTATCAAGCAAGTATTACCATAGTTGAGGTATAAAAACTACAAATAATTTATCAAAGAGTCTATAATGGGTCTGGATGAGAGTAAGTACAAACTAACTAAAGAAACTTATAGTTTTGAGTACTTTTGAAACAATAATTAATCAAGAAACACCATTAGAATGATGCAGGCAGAATATCAGCAGCGCCGTGAGCAATTGATGTCAAAAATTGGGAATGGAACTGCAATCTTTCGTAGCGCGCCAACAGCGGTGATGCACAATGATGTAGAATACGCTTTTCGCCAAGACAGCGACTTTTATTATCTAACTGGGTTTAACGAACCACAAGCAGTAGCAGTTTTAGCACCATCACACCCAGAACATCGGTTTGTGTTATTTGTCCAACCTAAAGATAGAGAGCGGGAAGTCTGGAGTGGTTATCGCTGTGGGGTCGAAGCCGCAAAACAAGTGTATGGTGCATCCGTTGCTTACCCGATCGCCGAACTCGATGAAAAATTGCCACAGTATTTGGTAAAGTCTGATCGCATATATTACCATCTCGGACGCGATCGCACTTTCAACGACACAATCCTTAATCATTGGCAACGTTTAATGCGGACTTATCCCAAGCGCGGTACAGGACCAATCGCGATTGAAGATACTGGCCCAATTCTGCACAGCATGAGATTAAGGAAAAGTCAAGCAGAATTGGACTTGATGCGTAAAGCTGCGGATATTGCAGTTGAAGCACACAATCACGCCATCAAATTTACACAACCAGGGCGGTACGAGTATGAAGTTCAAGCGGAAATTGAACACATCTTTCGCCTCCGTGGTGCACTCGGACCAGCTTACCCTTCAATAGTCGCTTCTGGAGTCAATTCCTGTATTTTGCACTACATTGAAAATGACCGACAAATGCAGGACAATGAGTTACTGCTGATTGATGCTGGTTGTGCTTATAGTTATTACAACTCTGATATTACGCGTACATTTCCGGTGGGTGGCAAATTTACGCCAGAACAAAAGAGGCTTTATGAGATTGTTTTGGAAGCACAAAAGCAGGCGATCGCCCAAGTGCAACCAGGTAATCCCTACAAACAAATTCACGATACAGCCGTACGTGTCCTGACAGAAGGCTTAGTTGAACTTGGTATACTCAAGGGTGAAATTGACAAGCTCATTGAAGAAGAAAAATACAAGCCCTACTATATGCATCGTACTGGTCATTGGCTAGGTTTAGATGTTCATGATGTGGGTGTTTATCAACATGGTGAGGATAACCCACAGATTTTACAACCAGGTCAGGTGCTGACAGTAGAACCAGGACTTTATATAGTACCAGATACCAAGCTAGCAGAAGACCAGCCACAGACAGATCCACGTTGGGTTGGTATTGGTATTCGGATTGAGGACGATGTTTTGGTAACATCAACAGGTCATGAAGTGTTGACAGCTGGTGTACCTAAGGAAGTCGCTGAAGTGGAAAGTTGAAGAAGAATTCAGTCGTCAGAATTCAGTATTCAGAAAAAAGAAATAAAGAATTCTGACTTTTGACTTCTGACGACTGACGAATGATTCTCTTTGATAAACCGTTTAGCTTGCTCTCCACTCAGACAACTGTTTGGCAAACTCTTCACCATCCCAGTCCTCAACGACAACGCGAGGTAATTGAAAGCGATCGCACTGCCTCCGGACAGTACGAGGATAAGTCGTGCAAGCACTCATAAATCCCGCTTCCCGCACCAAACCTGCTGTTTCTTCAGAATAGTTGCCGTGAGGATACGCAAAACTCACCACTTTTTGTCCTATAATCTCCTCAAGATGAGTCTTGCTGTCTTGAATCTCTTCCCTCTGTCGGGCAGTAGGTAAGAAAGATAAAAATGGGTGTGTTACAGAATGTGCACCAATTGAAATTAACTCACTTCCCAGAGTAGACACTTCCTCTAAATTCAAAATGCGGTGATTTGGGCGCAGTGTTGGAACACAATCACCCCACGCCAGCATTTGATCCATAACCTTTTGTCGTGCTTCTGGAAGCAAAGGCGATAGCAGCCAGTAAAGTGTGCGATAAAGAGTATGGCGAGGAGTGGGGTTATCTTCCCCTAACGCCCTCCAGTGGCGATGTCTGACGACAAGCCGCTTTGCGTCTACGCGCTGATATTCCTCCTCGCTGTAATTGGCTGCTGTACCTAATTCCCAGCGATGGGTTGTACCGTTAATCTCTAAACAAAGAACTTCTGGTAAACAACCAGGTTCCAGCAACAACCTATTAAGTTCATCCCACCACAAATCACGTTTTTGTTCCATATATCCACTGGTTAAAAACATAGTGGCAGGAATATCGTAACGCTCTAACAGCGGTTTGGCGTTATAGAGATTATCTGTATAACCATCATCAAAAGTGACTGCTATCTGCCAATGAGGAGTTTTGCCTTCTTGCAATGTCTGGTTTAATTGCTGTAACGAAACAACTTCGCCAAACTTGTGTAAGACTTCCATCTGTTGGGCAAAGTGGCGAGGACTAACACAAATTGACCAGGGGTCAGATTCCACTTCTGTGATACGATGGTACATCAAAATAAGACCCCCCGGTGCTAAACGCCCCCGCAAGCGTTTAGCTATTCGCCGCAGTTTACTAACTCCAGGTATTTTCATACAGTATCTGGTTTGACTGCCCTGATAGTAATTGTGACTTGGTAATTGCGATCGCGATAATCTAATTCTTCCTGACGCAATTCTTCACTTGCGATCCCATAGAGAAAAGCATTAGCAACGAGTACATTCCCATGAGTTTCAATTTGGAGATTTTCTGCTGGGAAGAACTCTTCAAACATACGCTTAACTGATAAAGCAGTAAAACTCCAACACCAGTAATCAGCCCACTGATAATCACCAATATGACTAATGCCGGGAACTGTCACCAAAGCAACTCCTCCAGGCTTAAGGATGCGGTGGACTGTTTTAATCGCCGCCCGTACATCGTAAATAAGCTGGATTGTATGCGTCAGAATAAAACAGTCAAAGCTATTTGATGGAATATTGTCCCCACAAGTAAGATCTCCAACGATCGTCGCCTTGGGATTGCCTTTTGTCACATGAAGTACGTCGCTTTGGGTGATGCGTTGAACAGAGTCCTTGCTTGAGACATAGCCGCCAAACTGTCTGGTATAGTTATCATCACCAATCTCCAAGACACGCCCACGAACGTCCTCTTGATAATGAGCAAGGAAGTTTTCAATATAATAGCGGTCAACAGGCTGACCTCTATCATAGCCAAAGGCTTGACTCATGGGCGTAACCCGTCGCAAGCTACCAAAATCCATAGCCCCTGTAGGAGGAATATATTTATCACCAAGCAATTGCGTTCCTAAAAAGCGGTGAACAGAACCAGGAAATTTTTTGCGTGCAATTCGCGCGACTTTGTTTTTTACTCGCAATAGAAAGTACAACATAGGATGGTGATAGGGGTAAAGAGCCTTTTCTAGTGCATTCGAGAGTTCAGCGTCTTGCACTCGGTGTGTAGTGATGTACTTCTGTAGCCAGTTCAAATAAATCTGATGTGCAGGATTAGGTTTCAAAGGATGATACTTTCCTGTTTGGATTGCCTTAGAACAACTAGACTCTGAGTGTTGGCGATATCTATCCCAGCAGTTACTATCTACATATACAGGAGCATGCAAGCAAATTTTTGCTAGCAACACTTGATCCTCAAACATATGTTGAATAGTGTCATCGAATCCGGAGACAGCTTCTATAACCTCCCGTCGTATCAGCAATCCGCAGGTGCAAGGTACGATTCCAACAATTTTTAAAAACTGAGTTACTAAGCTTGGTGGATGAAACAAAGTATTCGGCTGAACTCCAAGTGGTCTAATATTGTCACGTTGGTAATCTTGTTGTTCACCTGTCCAACTATACCAATGTTGAGTTGGTCCATATACCATACCAGTCTCAGGTTGAGATTGTAAAATTGCCACCTGCTGTTCTAGTTTTTGTGGCAAGAAGACATCATCAGCGTCCAGAAAAGCAATATACTTGCCTTTTGCCTTGCTGATCCCCAAGTTTCGAGAAGTACTTTTACCAAGATTTTGGTGATCATCATGCTCAAAATAATGCACTTTTTCTAGATACAAATCTGCATAATGCTGAGCAATGACAGTACTTCCATCACTTGAACCATCATCTATTAATAATAACTCCCAATTTTGATAGGATTGGGTGAGCACACTTTCTATTGCTTCCTGGATAAACTTTTCAGTATTGAAAAAGGGAGTGATAACAGAAACGAGAGGTTGACTTTCCATGATTTTCCATAACCTAAATATTTAAACTTGAGCTTGAAACAGTGAACAGTAAACAGTGGTAACTGGTAACTGGTAACTGATAACTGATAACTGGTAACTGTTAACTGTTAAACTTGAGTACTACCAGATTGCAGATTATAAAGCTTGGCAAATAATCCATTGAGTTTAAGTAAATACTGGAGATTGCCTTGTTCAACAATCCGTCCTTCTTCCAGGACAATAATTTGCTCTGCCTGCTTAATAGTAGATAAACGGTGGGCAATCACAATCACGGTACGATTTTGACTAAAGGAATTGAGAGCTTCCTGAATGAAATTTTCAGAAAGACTATCTAAAGCATTAGTTGCTTCATCAAGAATCAAAATCTCTGGTTCGCGAATGATCGCGCGGGCTAAGGCTATGCGTTGCTTTTGTCCTCCTGAAAGCCGAATGCCGCGATCGCCAACTATAGTATCGTAACCTTCAGGTAACTGACTAATAAATTCGTGGGCACTCGCTTTTTTAGCGGCGGCGATAATTTCGCTTTTTGTTGCATCCAAGCGACCATAGGCTATATTTTCTCCTACTGTTGTATTAAAGATATAAATATTCTGACTGACAATAGCAATGCGATTGCGCCAAGAAGATAAATTTAACTTTTGTAGAGGATGATTATCAACAGATATCTCTCCATATTCAGTTTCATAAAAGCGACAAATTAACCCAATGACTGTAGATTTACCTGCACCTGAAGGTCCAACTATTGCAGTAGTTTTACCTCGGGGAATAAAAAACGAAATATCCTGAAGTGCAGGTTTTTCGGAAGTATTGTAGTAAAAGTTAACAGCTTCAAAAGTAATTCCTCCTTGTAAACGTTGAAATTCAATATCACCGGAGCAAATATTATGTTTCTCAGTTATATCTAAAAATGACATCACATCTTCTACAGCACCCAATAAACCAATCAAATTCACACGCTCAGTATCTAACCGCCTCACGACAGGCTGGAGACGATAAAGCATAAAAATAAATGTTAATAATGTAGGAACGTTAGACTGTTGTTGCAGAGCGATCATCAAAATAAATACTAATAAAGCAACTGCTAAAACTTCCGACAGTGGTCCAGTAATTGAATAAAGCTTAGCCAAGTTCAGAGCGATAATACGTGAATGGATTGTTGCTTGTTCAAAACGTTTGAGTTCGTAAGATTCGTGACCAAAAGCGCGAATCTCCCTCATTCCGTAAAACCCTTCCATCACGCGATTAGCGAGATTATTGTGTGCCTGTACTGACTCTCTACCCAGCTTTGTTGCCCTGCGCGTTACATACTGTATAGTTAGTGAAATAAGCACCAAGGCAACAGTAACCAACAAACTTAGTTGCCAAGATGTCAGCATCAGCAGAATCACAAAAACAAAAACTGTACACAGACTGATAGCGATATTAACGAGCAGAAAAATAGCATCGCAAGTTCGCCAAGTTTCAATATCCAGTGTATTCAGCAATTTACCTGATGCATGAGAGTCCAAAAAACTATAACTCACGCTTAAAAGCTGCTGAAAAATTTTGCACAGCAAACGCTGTCCAATATGCCAGTACAGCCAATGACCAAGAAGAGTACTGATGTACGCAAGGCAGTTTTTTAGTATAACTAACCCCAAAATACACACTGGTATTATGAACAGATGTTTATCTTGTGGGATGTTGATGAATATTTGATTAAGAAAATTAACTAGTAAATTACTAGAGCCTCTTTGTGAGTTTGTTGTATCTAGAGTCTGGAGAAAAGGTATAAACAGACTAATTCCTAATCCCTCAAATAAAGAGGAGAATATCCCTAGAATGATAATTACTGGAATGACCCAAGGATACAATCTTAGAAGTGGTAATAAAGTCTTAATTGCCTTTACTTCTTGCATTGTATTTCCTTCTGATGTAAGAATATTGATAGGAAATCATGAATATGTTTATTTGTTATTTCTTTGAGCAAGAGCTACAAAAATCGACGCTGTAAGATATCAGATACTTTAGTTTTGACATTCCCATGCCTAAAAACCGATAAGTTTGCGGTAGCCTACCCGCCAAGAGTGCCTGTTCGCAGGACTTACTAATTGGATCGCAGCACCCTACGCTGTACCAAGGCACATAAACGGTGAACGCGATACAGGTAAGCGCAAGCGGACGCCCAGAAATGGAGTCCCCTAAACCCCTATACCCTTATTCCCTTACACCCCTAGTTATTACAGCACCGCAGCTTATTTCAAAGGGTTTGCCTTTGAGATAAACTCCTGGCTGTCTCACCGCTCTTTAAGCATTTAGGACAGTTCTTTGCCGTATTAGTTTGTAACTTTTAATGCTGTATAACTTCTCTCCTAATTGTCTTTATGTGCTATACGATACTTAATTTTAAAAGATAATTGCTTTTTGAGGTGCAGTATATTCACTTATAATTCTTTAACTATTAGGCTTTATCTACAAATTTTTTAAATCTATACTCATTGAGTTAACGAGTTTTCGTTTCAGTATATACACTAGGCAAAATCTATCAAATAACAGATGCTACTTATGGTCTAGACTCATGGACACAAATACTATCCGGCGTTGCAGGTTGCCTTTCGGTTGAGTCTGGAGTCGCGCTCCGTTTTTGGTACGTGTTTGATCGCCTTCAATTCGTTCTGGATGTATGAGCGGTTGAAAACAAAGATCATGGACACCTACTATCAAATCTGTGGGAAGATTCGTACAATGATTCAGTAGCGCCACATACGTTTGACATAGGAGACAACCAATGCCACTACAGGCAGTTGGATCAATTGAAACAAAAGGTTTTCCTGCTGTGCTAGCAGCAGCGGATGCTATGGTGAAAGCAGGTCGAGTCACTCTTGTAGGATATATAAGAGTGGGTAGTGCTCGCTTTACAGTTAATATTCGTGGGGATGTATCAGAGGTAAAAACCTCGATGCAGGCTGGTATTGAGGCTATAGAACATGTTCATGGCGGAACCCTTGAATCTTGGGTGATCATTCCTCGTCCCCATGAAAACGTTGAAGCTGTCTTGCCTATAGGTTATACACAAGAAGTCGAACAATACCGACAATCAGTGGAAAATCCAATTGTACGCAGGTAGTTGGTGGTTAGTTGATAGTCGGTTGTTCACAGTCAAAAGTTTCATGTTTACTCATGAGTAGCTAACAAGCTAAGTTCATCGTAAGCAAACGGTGTTAACCAGAGTATCAGCTATCCTAGTGACTCATGACTAATCTATGTCTAGTGTCTCAATAATTATTCCTACCTTAAACGAGGCGGAGTGTCTGGCACGCACTCTCCGCCATCTTACTATATTGGTACCTCCAGTTCAGGAGGTACTAATTGTAGATGGTGGCAGTTCTGACGAAACCGTTACTATAGCTCAAAAGGCTGGAGTTTCTGTTATTGCTGCCAAAAAACGTGGACGTGCTGCACAAATGAATCAAGGCGCGGAGGTTGCAACCGGAGAAATCCTTTGTTTTTTACATGCAGACACCTTAGTTCCAGACGATCTTGTCGCAGTCATTGAGCAAACACTACTAGACAAAACTGTTGCCGGGGGAGGTTTTATTTCTTTGATGACAGGTGATAGAACCACTCGATGGGGAGTATCACTGCACAACTTTGTAAAAAGTTACTACGCGCCATTACTTTTTCGCCCACATCTGTTTTTTCAAGGACTGCGCTTGTTGTTTGGTGATCAAGTCATATTTGCACGTCGTGCTGATTTTTGGAAATGTGGAGGTTTTGACAGCAATATTCCAATCATGGAAGAAGCTGACTTATGCCTGAAGCTGGTGCGACAGGGGAAAATCCGTCTGGTGAACCGCATTGTCCAAAGTAGCGATCGCCGTGTGGCACATTGGGGTTTTTTCAAAGCGACAGGCATATATCTTGCCATTGGCTTTCTTTGGGGTATAGGCGTCTCGCCACAATACCTAAAGCAGTTTTATGAGGATGTTCGCTGAAACTTTAGCCGATTGAACAAGCCAGTAGTTTTTAAAGGTATCCATCAGGGTACCTCTTAATTTTTCATAGCTTTTTGCTAACATTAGGTATACATTTTGACTCGTCATTTTTTGCCGATAAACGACTCCTCTTTTTTTCAAAATTATGTAAGCCTTTTAAAGATGAATACAAACTCACAATGTCTGGATTCATTTATGTTGTAAAATTCAAATGATATCCTGCTGAGTTGTTATAGATACACAATTTAGCTATTTTTGAGTATAAAAAATAGCTAGTATACTGTTTGAAACATATATTGTAAAACAACGTCTGGAGAGGTGGATCAAATTCGCCAAAATTATCGGGTGCAAAATGTTAGTTTTTCCTGATCCCTGAATCAAAATATCTTGTCACCTTATATATTTTGGATAGATCGTTTTTCTGAGTCAAGACAACATATTCTAAGTTTACAAAAATTTAACTTTAGAAAAAGTCGTCAGAAAAGCTCAGAAAGCTTGATTTGCCGTAGTTCAAGATTGTGAGGATGCATCGAAATTTAAAACTACCTGCATAACTTTAGTGAGTCAAAACGTAATAACAGAGGAGACACATCAGATGTCATCATGGACATCATCAAATCGGGTGCAGCTGGCAGTAAAGAAATAAAGAGGGACGGAGAAAAAGGGGGTTGTGATGCAGACTTTAAAACAGGGTTTCGAGGAGCGCAATCTCACTATGGTTTTGGAGGCGGAAAAACTGACACAATATTGGCTCAAACGCCTGGATATCGAATGTCCAGAACAAAGTTTTGCCAATAGAGAAAGTATAGTCAAATGGCTTGTGGGAAATGACTTAGATCGGTTTGAGGTACTGAACTCTAAGGAACTGGAGATCGCCAAACAAGCTATGGAGTACCGCTACAAGATTTTGCGTCAGCGTTACTTAGGATTTGCAAGAGTTCGTGCTTACCGCAACCTGATCACTCGATTGGGGAGTTTGGTGACGTTACGTCATAAGATCCAAACTTGGGTTGCCTTGAGTCGCGATCGCCAACGGACAGTGCTGGATGTACTTCAAGAAGTGATCCAAGAATTACTGCAAAGCGATAGTTACATACAACAACAAATGGTTTCTATTTCAGAATTGACAACTGATGATAGACTCAAGAACGCTCTACTGTTTGCCAGTGTTGAAGAGTATTGTTTGCGACCAGTACGTAACCAACCTCTACTGGCGTACCGTTTCGTGAATTTCTTGAGAAGAACTCAACGTGGTGGTTTAACCCAAGTACCAACTCAAGACTTAGTTAGGCTTGTCTCTGAAGAAATTCTTACTGATGACAGTGATAATCGAATCAACTTGGTTGATACTCAAGCAGTAGCTGAATATCAAGAAGCTCAAGAGATAGAAGAGCAACAAGCACTGCGTAAAACAGTTCAGCAGGAATTTGAGGATTATTTATACGAAAATCTTGGTTCAGAAGCTATTGACTGGTTGCGACTCTATCTACAAGGTAAGCCTCAAGATGAAATTGCCAAAAAACTAAATAAGCCGATCAAGGAAGTCTATCGACTCAGAGAGAAAATTAGCTACCATGCTGTACGTGTATTCGCCCTCAAAGGAAAACCAGAATTGGTAGATAGCTGGCTGTCAATTTCCTTAAAAGAACATAACTTGGGATTGACACCTAAGCAATGGCAACAATTTCATGAACAATTAACCCCCATGCAGCGCCAAGTCCTAGAGTTGCGTAAAGCAGGTTATTCGATAGAAGACACAGCTTCAGCGCTAAAACTCAAAATGCATCAAGCAATGGGTGAATGGACTAAAGTTTACCTGTTAGCCCAAGCTTTGAGGAGTCAAGACTGAGGTCATCCTGAAAAGGAAATTGGTAATTGCTCAGTGATTTTAAATTTATAGTCTAGTAGGTTTTAGCTGCTGAACTATAAACTCACAATTACCTGTTTCCAATTCCTAAATAATCTTCTGATTATTTGTCATTCTTTTATTTTTATTTATAAAAATAAATTTTTGTTGACCAAATGATAATAATATTAACATAATAGTGGTAAATCTGTTATAAAAGTATAAAGTAGTACTACATAGCATTGATTGCTACTTTGTATCTCCCTTGAAAATTCTCTAAATCCTTTGGTTCTCTCCTGTGTGTTCTACGGAAGTTCTGGTAAAGTAAGTCTATTGACTTGTCTGTGTATCATTGGTACTTTCATGATTACGAAAAATGGTATAGTCTATATCAGGTAAGTTGATATGGAAAACGGCAACGAAGTAAAACTCAGCATTGGAGAAGCAACTGAGGAATTGACGTTAAAGTCAAAATCCTAAGATAATGAGCTAATCCAAAAAAGATGAAATAAAAACTTTCCGAACTCAGTTACGAATGTTAGAAAAAAATAGACAATAGCAAAATCGTGGTTTATTTCATCAATTTCAGGTCGTTCATCTACTGAAGCGATAAAGTATACAAAAGTCTCAAGTGCTGAGGCAACAGTAGTAAGCAAGTTTTTTTACTTACGACTATTGACTATTGACCATTAACTCTTAACTATTAACTAATAGTTAATAACTCAGAATTCTTACTCATAAACAAAGATGACTGAAGCAACTGCACCTCGCACTAACATTTATACCAAGGAAACTGCACCAGCAATTCACTATCAGGTGGCAATGCCCAAACCAGAAACGCACTTATTTGAAGTGAGTTTACGTCTGGTAGACTACTCGTTGCCGACTTTAGATTTGAAATTGCCAGTGTGGACTCCTGGATCTTACTTAGTCCGGGAATATGCCAAGCACTTACAAGATTTTGCGGCTTTTGCTAATGACAAGCCTTTGTCCTGGCACAAGATTAGTAAAAATCACTGGCAGGTGGAAACAAGTGATGTATCAGAAATTGTTATACATTACCGTATATTTGCAAATGAGCTATCAGTGCGAACAAATCACTTGGACTCTAGCCATGGCTATTTCAATGGTGCAGCACTGTTTTTTAGAATACTGGCTTGGGAAGGACAACCAATACAAGTCACTGTTTTACCCCCACACAGAGAGTGGCGAGTCACTACAGCATTACCATCAGTTCCACACAAGACAAACACTTTTAGTGCTACAGATTTTGACACCCTTGTAGATAGTCCTTTTGAAATTGGTGTCCATCAGTTACATCACTTTGAGGTATTGGGAAAATCCCATGAACTGGCAATTTGGGGGAAAGGCAATTTCCAATTGCAGCAGATGATTAGTGATATTGAGAAAATTATTGAAGTAGAAGCACGGATGTTTGGTGGGTTACCATATCAGCGATATGTGTTTCTGCTGCATTTATTTGCTCAAGCTTATGGTGGTTTGGAGCATAAAAACTCCTGCACACTCATTTATCAGCGCTTAGGTTTCCGCGATCGCGACAAGTATGAACGCTTCCTGCAATTAGTCGCACACGAGTTCTTTCACTTGTGGAATGTCAAGCGCATTCGCCCAAAAGCACTAGAAGTCTTTGATTACGACCAAGAAAACTATACATCGTCACTGTGGTTTTGTGAAGGGACAACAAGTTACTACGATTTGCTCATTCCCTTACGCGCAGGAATTTATGATGCAAAGTCATTCTTGAATAATTTGAGTAAGGAAATTGCTCGGCATGAAACAACTCCAGGACGCAAGGTACAATCTCTTGCAGAATCGAGTTTTGATGCATGGATTAAACTTTACCGTCCGGATGCCAATAGCGGTAATAGTCAAAATTCCTACTATTTAAAAGGGGAAATGGTGTCGTTGTTGCTAGATTTGCTGATTCGTTCACGATCTAGAAATCAGCGATCGCTAGATGATGTCATGGTGAAAATGTGGCATCAATTTGGCACAGATGAAATTGGTTATACTCCAGAACAATTGCAATCGGTGATTGAGTTTATTGCTGGTATAGAGTTGACTGATTTCTTCAACTCCTACATTGATAAGACTGAAGATTTGCCTTTCAACGAATACCTGGAACCATTTGGCTTGCAACTGGTGGAGGAAAAGGGTGAAGAACCTTATCTAGGAGTTAAAGTTAATAGTGACAATGGACGGGAACTGATTAAGTTTGTTGACGCAGATTCACCCGCACAATTTGCAGGAATTGATCCGGGAGATGAGTTGCTGGCTATTGATGGTTTGCGTATCACAGCCAATGGGTTAGGCGATCGCCTGAAAGATTACCGACCAATGGATATCATTCAAATCACTATTTTCCATCAAGATGAACTCCGTACCTTACCTGTCACCTTGGCGTATCCTCGCGTTAGTAGGTATCAGATAAAACCAGTAAAAAATCCTTCTACGATACAGAAAGAAAACTTTGCTGGATGGTTAGGTGGGTCTTTGACGACTCTTTATTAACAATTCGTCATTGATAATTCGTAATTCGTAATTAGTGAATGAATTACGAGTTACGAACTGAATTCAATGTATATAATATTGAGGCAAAGAAGATCCTTAATTTAGAGAGAGAGAAAGATGGAAAACTATGTATGTTCTGTCTGCAATTACGTATATGATCCAGAAAAAGGCGATCCAGATGGTGGTATAGAACCGGGGACAGCGTTTGAAGACATACCAGATGACTGGGTATGTCCTGTGTGTGGAGCAGGAAAAGATTCTTTTGCTCCAAAATAATAAGCAATTATTCACTGCAGTGATACTGCAATACCCCTTCAAAATGCTCAACCGTGGGAAATGGGTCGTAGAAATGGTGGAGTAACTGCTTCCATTGATCATATTGAGGTGACCCACGAAAACCAGTAGTATGGTCTTCTAAGGTTTGCCACCGGACAAGAAGCAGATAGCGGTTTGGAGCTTCGATGCAGCGGTGGAGTTCATGCGAGATGTATCCTTTCATTGAAGCAATGATAGGAGATGCTTTGGCGAAAGCGGCTTCAAACTCGTTCTCCATACCGCTGGGAACATTGAGTATTGCAACTTCTAGAATCATAAAATCTTGTTTTTTAATACCAACCACATTCTGACGTAGTATATGGCTTATATTCGTTAGGAACGACTTGTTTTTGACCAGCAAATTTCTTTCCATTATAACCGTCATCAAAACCACGACTAAATTCTCCACCAGCAGTACGCGGCTTGTAGTTGTTTCCTCTTGTTGCACTCTGTTTTCCTTGACGGTAGCCATCAGCATAAGCTTGAGGATGATACGCAGGATCTTCGTCAACAAGCCACTGAGTGGCAGGATAGCAAGAATTTATTGGACGTCCAAAATACGGATAGTATCCATATGGGCGAAAGTGATAGTAACCGCGAGAGTGAGCTTCAACTGCTTGATTGTTAAGTAAAAATCCACCAGCAGTGGCTAAAACGACTAGACTAGCCGTAATAATCTTTTTCATAGTTTTAGTCTCAAATGTTAATTAAGTATTTATATCTTTAAGATATCGCTCCAAATCTTTAGGCAACATCACCTGATAGTATGAGCAAACCGTTTATTGATAAAGAGCTTTTCATCTGACAACTGCTACCATAAACATTTGAAGCGCAATACTAAAGGAAATTACCAATTGGACTGGACCACTTGCATGGGGTGTTTTGGCAGCAATATCAGGTTCTATAACTGGTTTATTTGGAGCTGCATGGGCATCATATTGTGACCATATTTACTCACAAAGAGAGTCTCAAACAGCTTGACTCAACGTATATGACTTGGCTAAGTTTATATGCACCAGAACTCATAAGTCAAAACAGAGATCCAAGTACCAACAGAGGTTTGTATTTGCACCTGCTGTTACATGGTGGTTTAATGGCAGTTACTCTAAGTGTAAAAAACTTTTTATGATTAACCGCCGTAATTTTCTTTTAAGTTTAGCTGCTACCCCTTCAGTATTTGCCTTTCCCTTTCAGTTGGCAAAAGCAGCAGGTAAACCACTATTGAAACCCAAGCGTTTGCAGCCAGGATCTATTGTGGGTATTGTTGCTCCTGCTAGTGCAGTTTTTGTCCGTGAAGAACTTAATATTGTCATAGATGCAGTCAAGGGATTGGGACTTGTCCCGCGACTGGGACCGCATCTACTTGAACGATATGGTTATTTAGCAGGTAAAGATAAAGACCGTGCTGCTGATATTAATCAGTTTTTTGGTGATTCCTCTATCGCCGCCATTTTACCAGTTCGCGGTGGATGGGGATGTAGCCGGATGCTACCTTATCTTGATTACCAGCGCATTCGCAAAAATCCCAAGATTCTAGTTGGTTTCAGTGACTTAACTGCTTTAATTCTCGGATTGAATGCTCAAACAAATCTGGTGACATTTCATGGTCCTAACGGATTAACCTCTTGGAAAAAGACTCAAACAGATTATTTTCGCCGCGTTTTATTTAACGGTGAAGCTGTAACTTTTCAAAACCAAAAAGATGGCGATGATTCTGATCGTCTCATGCAGGTGAAATATCGCAAACAAACTATTACTTCTGGTAAAGCAAAAGGTCGGCTGATTGGCGGAAATCTTTCTGTTTTATCCGCCATTGTAGGTTCTCCTTATTTACCAGATTTGAATGGTGCGATTCTATTTTTAGAAGACACTCGCGAAAATATTTACCGCATTGATCGCATGATGACTCACTTGAAAATTGCGGGTTTATTTAATAAACTTGCAGGTTTTGTGTTTGGACAATGTTCCGATTGTTTGCCAGACGCTGACTATGGTTCTCTCACCTTAGAAGAAGTTGTGTGGGATCACATTCAACCACTCGGCATTCCTGCTTGGTATGGTGCGATGATTGGACATGGTGTTGAAAATATGACATTACCTATTGGTTTAGAGGTAGAAATTGATGCTGATGCTGGGACAATTCGGATGTTAGAACCTGGGGTGGAATGATCAGCCTGTCCATTCACATTATTCGGAATGGTTCTGATTTTTGAGTGAAATGAATTGGCAGAATACTTTCTACATTTTCAGGGGGATTAGGAACAATGTAGTGGGTAATGACCGTACCACCGTTAGATTGGTTATTACCAGCTTCAATACCAGCTTCAACTGCTCTTTCTACCTCAGCTGTGTGTCCCCGAACAGCAACTAACATGCGAGCGCTTTCCGCTAATCCATAATAAACAATGGTAACTGCAGCAGCTTTTACCATTGCGTCCGCTGCTGCTAGCACAGCCGGAAAACCCTGAGTTTCTATGACTCCAACCGCCATTGGCATGGCTTAACACCCCTTAATGAAAGATTGGTGATCACAATTGTACAAGAAAGCACTCACAATAAATACAGGGAACGCTTAACAGGGAATAGGGAACAGGGTTTCTTGCGCTAGTTAAATGCTCACAATTGTGAATTTAGAAGTTTTTACTCCCAACTTCAAATTCTCTTGACCTCGAAAATCTTAAGAAAGTCTTAAATTTCATTGAGCTTTACATATTCATCATTCTGTCGATAGATAAATTGATTCAATCTCATACAAAATAATAAGAAAACTCACTAAATTTCATAAAAACTTATGATTTGTTAAGCAATAATAAGTAAAATCACGATTCCCAACGTAAGCAAGCACATTCAGGCTAGAGTTCACGCATATGGATACTTCACAGTTGTTAGATGGGTTGCGGGTGCTGGTGGTAGATGATGATACCGATAATCTTGATTTGATTAAGGTTATTTTTGAAGAGTACAACGTTCAAGTGACTGCGGTGACATCAGCAGGGGAAGCCCTTGAAGCAATTACGCGGTTAAAGCCAAATATTCTGATTAGTGATGTTGCCATGCCTGATGAGGATGGCTATTCACTGATTCAAAAAGTTAGAAACCTTGCAGCCGCAGTTAGCCAGATTCCTGCAATCGCTTTGACAGCACACGCCTCTGAAGAAGCAGGCGCTCTTGCTCTGGATGCAGGATTTTCCATAAGATTAGTTAAACCATTTGACCCTGACGATTTAATTACAGTGGTTTCTAAGCTCGTTTTAATTGCTCAATACGATCTTTGTCCTGTCTGCACCAATAAACAACTATCCTTTATCGAGTGGGAATCACTCAACAAAATTAGGTTTCATTGTCGCACCTGTAAATGGAATGAGAGTTACGGGTTAGACAAAGCGAAAGTTGCTGGATTTATAAATCGATACCACTTTAAAAATAAAATGGATGGTTTAAACAAGCCTATTTTAGGGGAGCCACTCAAAAACAATGCCTAAGCGAGTCTCTTTATTTTGTTTACTATTTTGCTGTTCGATATCCGTTGATATACGGATGCTTGAGGTAAGAGCATAACCGACTGATATTGTTGTTAAACCAACTTCTTCTCCAGTACCCAAACCAACCCAACTTTGGGTTAAAGAAATATCTCCTGCACCACCGCGAGACAACACCAACAATAGTTTTGCACCAAGATTCACTCCATTTGTGGAGTAGCTGTCAATTTCCAGATGCCGATAGCCCACCACAGGTGTAATATTGATGTAGCTACCCAAAGGACGCAGATAATAATGCAAGTCCGCACCATAAATCTGGCGTTGACCATTGAACACCGCTTGATATTCACCACTGACTGTTAAACTAGTACGACCAATAAACAGGTCCTCCACACCAATATTCACCCCAAATGCTTTCTCAGAAGAAAAGTAAGAAGACCCCACTCGTATCTTGGTAGAAAAACTAGGGTCATTCTTGATATCTTCCAACACGTTAGGTACTTGACGCCGCCAACGTTGCAAAACTGGACTATTTTTAATAATTTCTGGACTAATATCTAAATCCTGGGCATTTTTTGAAGGTGTATCACACAAAACAGGAGCTGTGATCACAAACAAATTCACACCCACTCCAAAGCATAAAGCTGATAACAGCCTTCTCATTGTTTTGCGCCTCTGTAATTCATAAAAAAAGTGGCTCTGTATAATACAGAACCACTTAAGTTTTAGCAAAAGCTTACAACTTAGTGAACAGTTGCTTGGATTTTAGTAGCGTCAATTGGTTTAAGGAAATACAACCGCGAAATCTGCCAAGCGTTGGAGATGTAATAGGGCAGCTTTTGGAAGAATTGGAGGAATTTGGGAGTCTTTGAGGTAGCGATCGCCGTCAACTTCTCGTTATTCTTCACACAAACTTCTAAGCGCTGATAAAACTCAGGATGCTCAACATCCAGTATGACTGGGAACACTCTTCCCGCAGTTTCATTGGTCTTTTCAATCACGTAGATGTCATATTCTCGTGCATCTAAACCAATTGATTCATAGAAGTCTTTGCGCTGGACGTCGTTAAGGTACATCGTCGCAAACACCGACAGCAGGAAGAACCGACTCCACAACCGCGCCTTCCAATCATTTAACATTTGCGGCTGGGATCTCATGATCGCATCAAAGAAATCCCCGTGGCGGTTTTCATCCTGACACCAGTTCTCAAACCAGCGGAAAATCGGATAAACCCGGTCTTCTGGATGTGCTTCTAAGTGGCGATAAATTGTGATGTACCGCCAATAACCAATTTTTTCCGACAGATAAGTCGCGTAGAAGATGAATTTTGGCTTAAAGAAGGTGTAATTACGGCTCTTGGTCAAAAACCCTAAATCCAGCGCCAGATTGAAGTCCGACAGCGCTTTGTTCAAGAAGCCAGCATGACGCGCTTCATCCCGAGACATGAGGTTGAAACATTCCGCCAAAACAGGACTCTTGTCCTTTAAGCGACGACCGAGTTCTTTGTACAGCAAGAAGCCAGAAAACTCTGCCGTACAGGAACGCTCTAGAAATTCGACGAACAATCGGCGAGTTTCCCCGTCAATATGATCCCAGGATTGTTCAAACTCGGCATCCCGAACAAAGTGATGACGGTTGTAGTCACAACGAAACTCTTCCAGAATGGCTTTCAACTCATCTTCGTTTGGTGAGATGTCCATTTTTGCCATCTCATCAAAGTCGGTCGTGTAGAATCGGGGTGTCAGTAGGGTTTCTTTGGCTGGGATTTTAATCCCGGACCGCATTTCTTCAAAGCCTGGTTTTTTGAGGGAATCTACCATGTCTTGATTGCCACGAGTGTCTTATTATCTTGAGTGCCTGCAAAAGTCAACAGTAATACTTTTACCCTTACGGGAAAGCCTGAGCCGGCACAAGGGAAACCGTCCCTTTATGCTACCTCACCGCCTGTAGGACTGGACTCACAAGGCACGGTATAACGACAGTATTTTATTCGTTTAGTTAAGTGTACCAAGGTGTAGGGCGACAACAGACACTTCATACGTTAAGAGTTGCAACAACACTTCAATTTTTCGGGAAATCCTTAATTAAGGATGTGTAGCTTGTAATAGAAGCTCATGCGAACTCAAATCATCCAGTTGAATCAATCCACTGGGTGAAGTAAGGTAAGCATAAACCAGTCATATTGTAAATATATCGGAGCCTTATTGTTTTTGTAGCAACTGTAACATTATAGACCAGTAAATATTTAGTTTAGTTATTTTAAGAATGAGAACTATCCAATCGCGCTCGTTGCTTGTAACGCGGTTGCTTTGCTCAGTTGTGGTGATATGAAAACTCAAACAACTCTGGCAGCCCATCCTGATATGAAAAAAATAAAGTAGGAAAATTGTAATTAGGGAACAAGAGTAAATTAGAGGGGATAAAAACAAGATGAAAGCAGAAAACAGTAATAATAACAAAGACCATCAAGAACGTCTTCTTGTCTCCTACATCTTGAGTGGCGGACTTTTTTTTGGATTAGGCGGATTACACCGTTTATACAACGGTAAGATCGGGACGGGTGTATTGTGGTTGTTAACTGGTGGTGTGTTTGGTATCGGACAGTTTGTAGACTTGTTCATTATCCCAAATATGGTAGATGAACAGGAAATGAGACTCAGAGCAAAAGCAGGTTTATCACCATTGGGTGTTCCTTTGAATCAGCCAGCTGTTGCTACTCAACTTTACCGCTCTCCTCAGGAAAAACTAACGATGGAATTGCTTAAAGCTGCACAAAGAAGGGGCGGTCAACTCACTGTTACTCAAGCAGTTATGGAAACAGGCGCTACTTTTGCCGAGATCGAAGCTGTTTTCAGAGAAATGTTGAAGTCAGGTTATGTAAAGATAGACAACGACCCCGAAACTGGAGCCGTTACCTACCATTTCCACGAACTAAATTAATTTCTACCCAACCACTTTTGACCGTTCAGGCGCTGCATGAGTCCATAAACTAGTAAGTCAAGAGTGACTTTGCGTTCATCAATTAAGAATGACTCAAGAGTACTGGGCTTTTTACCTTCATTGCAGGAAAAAGCCTTTTTCCCTTGAATATCTTCTTGTGTAAAATACAGGTTAAATTGACGTAAGCCGTTCTGCCAAGTACCGATAATTTGCCAGCATTCCTCAGACTTGTCAAAACCAACGATGGAAATTTTTTGCTTGGCAAAATTCAGCGCTACATCTTGCACTCCTTCTTTGGCGATCGCCTTTTGCACAGCTGGTAAGTAATCTTGCTGGATAAACTCTGCAAATGGCTTATCCTCAACAGCCGGTGCTTTCTCTTTTTTTGCCTTGGCGGCTGGTTTTTCTCCGGCTTCACCTTTAGCTGCTGGCTTATCTCCAGGTTCTTTAGCTGGTTTGTCTTTGGGTTCACCTTTAGCTGCTGGCTTATCTTCTGCTTCGGCTTTAGCTGGTTCTGCTGGCTTTTCGCCTTTGGGTGCAGCACTCGTTGTTTTTCCAGCATCCGGATTCGCTTCTGAGTTCGCCGATGCTGGTTCAGGCGCATTTGCAGAAGGAATGTCTGTCGCTTCGGGTGAGTCTGTACTGGGAGCGTGTTCTTCAGCGACACTGGGGGCCTGCTTATCTACAGTGCTGGGAGCAACTTCCCCAGCTTCATTATGATTTGTTTCTTCTGCCATTGCTCAGCTCTATCCTTTGTCTTGCTATTAGAACTCACAAGCGTGGTTAAGTCACTTTCATTTTGACACAGCCACGCCTCCCAATAGCGATGGCATTTTCTGGTAACCAAAGCCATGCTCCTATAGAGCCACAAATCCATTCAAATTCCAAAATCATTTATTCAAAATAATTCTTTTGACTTTTGACTTTTAAATTTTGAATTTTGAATTTTGAATTGTACTAGCCTCCAGCCACTGCTGGGACAATGCTTACTTCATCACCATCATTCAATGGTGTATCTTTTCCTTCCAAAAACCGGATATCTTCACTATTGACGTACAGATTCAAAAACCGCCGTGGTTGTCCAGCTTCATCGCATAAGCGCGACTTGATACCAGGACAGTTTTCTTCTAAAGAGTCAAACAGTTGTGCGATCGTGTCACCTTTACATTCTAAGGTGGCTTGGTTATTGGTGAATTTTTGCAGAGCAGTAGGAACTAAAACTTTTACAGTCATAAATTCGGAGAGTCGTGAGTTAAGAGTTGTCATTTGTGATCAGTTTAGAACTTTGAACAAATGACTCATAATTAATGATTAAACCAAAACTTGCTGCCATTCTAGGCGATCCAGTGTCTGGGAACGCTCTAGCGCTCGTTCAAAGCTATCAAGTTTTGCCTCGATTGTTAGAGGTTCGCCAATGTAACCTTGTACCGCTTCTTGGGTTTTCAAGCCGTTTCCGGTAATATATACCACGGTGGTTTCATCTGGGTTAATCTTACCAGCTTCTGCCAACTTTTTCAGCACAGCAACAGTTGTTCCACCAGCGGTTTCTGTAAAGATACCTTCTGTTTCTGCCAAGAGCTTAATGCCTTCGATAATTTCACTATCCGTGACTGATTCTATATGACCACCAGTTTTCTTGGCTAGTTCTACAGCGTAGACACCATCTGCTGGGTTACCAATTGCAAGAGATTTGGCAATGGTGTTGGGTTTGACTGGCTTGATAAAGTCGCGTTCTTCCTTATAAGCTTGAGCGATGGGTGAACATCCCTCAGCTTGTGCGCCGCTAAATCTAACATCTTTTGCTTCCACCAAACCAACTTCAACAAATTCTTGGAAACCCTTGTAAATTTTCGTGTATAAAGAACCAGATGCTAAAGGTGCGACAATGTGGTCAGGTAGCTCCCAGCCAAGTTGTTCTGCTACTTCAAAGCCCAGTGTTTTAGAACCTTCGGAGTAGTAGGGACGCAAGTTTATATTGACAAAACCCCAACCATGTGTATTTGCGACTTCCGAACAGAGGCGGTTGACTTGGTCGTAATTGCCCTTAACAGCCATGAGAGTTGGACTGTAGATCAGGCTACCTAAAATTTTTCCAGCTTCTAAATCAGCAGGAATGAACACGCAACAGTCCAAACCAGCGTGTGCCGCGATCGCAGCAGTAGAATTTGCTAGGTTACCAGTGCTAGCGCAAGAAACTGTCGTGAAACCTAATTCCCGTGCGCGGGTAAGCGCAACTGATACTACCCGATCTTTGAAGCTCAGGGTAGGCATGTTGACGGCATCATTCTTGATATACAGCTTATTTAACCCAAGGCGACGTGCCAAGCGATGGGAACGAACCAACGGAGTCATACCAGTTCCCACATCAATGGGGTTCTCACTAGCCACAGGTAAAAACTTACGATAACGCCAGATAGAGTTTGGTCCGGCTTGAATTGTTTGACGGGTGACTGTGGAACGTAGGGCGCTGTAGTCGTAGGTTACTTCCAATGGACCAAAGCAGAACTCACATACATGAAGAGCCTTGAGTTCATACTCCGCGCCACATTCCTTACACTTCAAGGATTTAAAAGTGGCTGTGGTGGCTTGGGTGTTGGTGGTTGTCGCCTGTGTCATAAGTCTTCCCTGGATGTCCGTCAACTTAGGATTGATGTTACCACGAGCGTTTTTGCTCGTCAAACATACCCGACCTTTTTTGTCGGGTTTAATATAACTAAGACTTACGCAAGAGTTGCCAAAGAAATTGTGAGATTACTTCCTTACGTCGCAACGGGTGCAACTACGTTATTTTTGCGTAAGTGCTGTCAAAGATAGTTATTGAAGAAGAATTCAGCAAGTCCTGATTCAAAAGTCAGTAAGGCAATCAGTAGGGTATGGGGACGCCTAAAGGCTCATGGGGATGAAGCTAAGTGCATAAGTCGTTGATACTCACATCTATATAGAAAGTGGGGATGAAATAATCTTTTTTGGTACTACCAATCACAAAGTTGGTTGTCCTCAAGCTAGATGGCTACTTACCAATGGGTGTAAGGATACCACTTTCAATTCCTGAAAAGGACACCGCATTTTTTCAAATCCATAAGGATTGAAAGAAAACACGCCGTATAAGTATGTAATAACACACTTATATCTAGCCTGTTGCGACAGTTAAAGCAAAGCCTTAAGTAATTTGCTGATACATAACTGGTGACAAAAATTAGACTGCTCACTTAATAATTTCTTCTTAACTTTATAACTTCAGATACAAGGTAGTTACAGGTGATGCAATCTTATCACGTGAAAACTCTATTAAATACTAGGATAAAAAATGACTAATTTTTTACTGATAAATGAGAATCAGGAAACTAAAAACCTCTTAGTAAAATGCTTGGAGACAGCAGGGTTTGAGGTGATTGGCACAGAAAATAATCTTGTTCGTATTCAGCTAGTACAAGAGAAATTGTCTACAACTGAGTCAAGTCAAAGATCAAATACTCCTCAGTTTATATTTCCATCTATTCCCCGACTGCGTGACGTCTTCGAGTTTATCGAATTGAATTATCATCAAAGTATTAGCCTAAAAGAAGTCGCTCAAGCGGTTGGTTATTCCTCAGCCTACTTAACCAACTTGGTACGAAATATTACTGGAAAAACCGTCAATGATTGGATTATTGAGCGTCGGATAGCCCAAGCATGCACCTTACTTTTATCAACTAACGACTCCGTTAATCAGATTGCTTTACAAGTAGGCTATCAAAATATCAATCATTTTTACTCTCAGTTTCGCAATTACCATAAAAATACTCCCCATGCTTGGAGAGAAGCACAGCGTTGTAAAGTCAGTCATAACAAAGCACTGCAACCATTAGAAGGTATTGCTAGTTAAATAAGTCTTATATTCTGTTAGCACGAGGCTTGTTTAGCTTACGTTCCTGTATTTCCTCAATTATCAAGCACGCTTATTTGTAGATTTATTAAGTTGTGAATAAAAAGCAGGAGTAAGCGATCGCTTACTCCTGCTTTTTTATATAAGTTTTTCATATTAAGCATTTCTGCATACTAAAAAACGATAGTTTTTGAAACTAGTAAAATTATGACTATATAAAAATAATTAATTAGCACTTGTCTTGAGATCTAAAAATAGTTAATTACCAATCGATATTTGAAAGGATACTATTTGTATAAGGAAACAATCAAAGGATTAAAAAATAATCCATTCTTTAAGGAGTAACGAGCAATTTATGTCTACATACAACCCCGAATACTACCCTAACGCCTGCGAATTCACTGTTCCCATTAAACTGAATGTTCCAATCTTCATCGAACCTACAGTGGCAATTAAAGCTGTTGAGCCTGTGACGGAGAAAGTACGCGTTCATCTCGAACCAGATATCTACCTTAGACCAGAAGTAGCAGCCGCTGCACCTGTTTGTATCCCTCAAAATGGATATAACAAACCGCAGTTGCCTTATTCATAATTTTGTGACAGTCATAACCCCAATTATCAACTCACACAATTCGTTTTAGCTCAAGAAATAAGGATTAAAATTTATGTCTACATACAACCCCGAATACTACCCTAACGCCTGCGAATTCACTGTTCCGATCAAATTGAACATTCCAATCTTCATTGAACCTACAGTGGCAATTAAAGCTGTTGAGCCTGTGAGAGAAAAAGTAAGCGTTCATCTCGAACCAGACATCTACCTTAGACCAGAAGTAGCTGCCGCTGCACCTGTTTGTGTTCCTCAAAATGGATATAGCAAACAGCAATTGCCTATTTCACAGACTTTGCAATAGTCACAACTCCAATCATCAACTCAAACAATTCGTTTTAGAGCAATAAATAAGGACTACAACTTATGTCTACATACAAATCTGAATCTAACAGTGAATACTACCCTAACGCCTGTGAATTCACTGTTCCAATCAAATTGAACGTTCCAATCTTCATCGAACCTACACTGATCATCAAACCCGTTGAGCCTGTGAGAGAAAAAGTACGCGTTCATCTCGAACCAGATATCTACCTTAGACCAGAAGTAGCAGCCGCTGCACCTGTTTGTATCCCTCAAAATGGATATAACAAACAGCAGCTGCCTCCTTCATAATTTTGCAACAGTCATAATCCCAATTATCAACTCACACAATTCGTTTTAGCTCAAGAAATAAGGATTAAAATTTATGTCTACATACAACCCCGAATACTACCCTAACGCCTGCGAATTCACTGTTCCCATTAAACTGAACATTCCAATTTTCATCGAACCTACACTGGCAATTAAAGCTGTTGAGGCTGTGAAGGAGAAAGTACGTGTCTATCTCGAACCAGATATCTACCTTCAATCAGAAGTAACGGCGACTCCACCTGTTTGTGTTCCTCAAAATGGATATAACAAACAGCAGCTGCCGGCTTCATAATTTTGCAACAGTCATAACCCCAATTATCAACTCACACAATTCGTCTTCGAGCAATAAATAAGGATTGCAACTTATGTCTACATACAAATCTGAATCTAACAGTGAATACTACCCTAATGCCTGCCAATTCACTGTTCCTATTAAGCTGAACGTTCCAATCTTCATCGAACCTACATTAGCAATCAAAGCCGTTGAACCTGTGAGAGAAAAGGTAAATGTCTATCTCGAACCAGATATCTACCTTCAATCAGAAGTAACGGCGACTCCACCTGTTTGTGTTCCTCAAAATGGATATAACAAACAGCAGCTGCCGGCTTCATAATTTTGCAACAGTCATAACCCCAATTATCAACTCACACAATTCGTCTTCGAGCAATAAATAAGGATTGCAACTTATGTCTACATACAAATCTGAATCTAACAGTGAATACTACCCTAATGCCTGCCAATTCACTGTTCCTATTAAGCTGAACATTCCAATCTTCATCGAACCTACATTAGCAATCAAAGCCGTTGAACCTGTGAGAGAAAAGGTAAATGTCTATCTCGAACCAGATATCTACCTTCAATCAGAAGTAACAGCAACTCCACCTGTTTGTGTTCCTCAAAATGGATATAACAAACAGCAGCTGCCTGCTTCACAGACCCAAGCATAATCATAACCTTAATAGTCAATTACTTGACGTTAAGTCGTGATTTTTGGTATTGCATTGTTTGTTCTAGGCAGTGTTTTAACTACCTAGAAAGAGGTGATCAGTTTCCTGATCACCTGCTTTATTATCCCAAAATTATAAATACACAAACTCTAGAATTTATTACAACTTATGTCTACACTCCCCGATTCCACACAAAAACGCAAACTTAATGTCTCTATGATGTTAAAGGTGCCTATCAATTTTGAAATAGAAGTCTTGGGAGTACCGCCGACAAACTGCCACAAAGCTGAGGATAAAAAAGAGGAGAAAAATTTTTATAACCTCATAGGAGATTCTAAGCCAGAAGTTGTTATTAATGAGGCGAATCTAGCAAACCTTGATGAAGATAGTCAAGCTTTAGTCACTCAACTTGTAGATCAGCTTGAGCAAACAGGCAAGATATTTTCTACGTTGTCCCAAACCCAACATGAGCAAGACAATCCAGAAAATTATGAACAGGGAATTGCACAGAAGCCCCAATCTGTAAATACTTTGTTATCTAAGGAAGACTTTGCAGTTATTCAACCACAAACTCCACCGCATAACAAAAAAATTATCGGACGTGCCTTGGACTCAGTCAACGATGGTTTTACCCTTGTCGCGAATATTATAGGAACAGTTTTGTTTTTAGGCAAAGTTGCTAATTATAGCTGGGAGTAGAGTTCCTTACCCGCCACTCACTGGTGGAATTAACACCACCTCATCGCCGTCTTGCAAGATGCTATCTGGTTCTACAAATTGCAAATTCACGCCAAAGCGGGTAATGTCCCGCAATTGAGTTAGTTCAGGATGTTCACTCAGCAGGCGATCCCGCACCACAGCAACTGGTGTATCCTCAGGAAATTCCAGTACCAGTTCAGGAACTCCGTAAGCTTCTTGGTAAGCAGCAAACAATTTAACGGTAACGGTAATTTCAGACATAAAAATAGAATATAAATCGCTAGGGTAATTATCTTTCCCTAGCTAACAACTTGAGCAAAAAACTAGTATACAAACAATCATTCAATCAGTGAACAGTGAACAGTAAACAGTTAACAGTGAGTAGGGAACAGTAAAACTGATAACTGGTAACTGATAACTGATAACTGTTAAAGAACCTCAAAACATATTTTCTAACATCTGGAAATCACGCTGTACCTCATCCCATAAAGACTTATTATAAGGGTCTGTTTTTAGGGCTTTTTTGAGGTAAATTCTTGCTTTGAGAGGCTGTTTTTCTGCAATCAGCGATCGCCCCCAAATTTGATAAGAAATAGCTTGCCACTGACGCACTTCTGCATCTTCTGGTAAACGTTGTGCTAAGGCTTCCGCTAAGGATATTGCTTGTGGGAAGCGTTTTTCTTTCAAAAACTGCTGTAACTGCTCATAAGTCCTCCACTTCAACCGCTGTTCTATTTCCGAAAAACTAGGCGGCTTTACTTTCTCTTTTAACTTTTCCTTCGTTGCTGTTTGAGGACGCGTTGCTCGTGTTGGCTGATTTTCGACGACTGGTGATTTATTAGAAGGCTGTGCTGTCTCTTGTTGCGGAATTTTATGCAACAGTAGCTTGTATGCCTCAGTCACGGCAATAAACTTTTCTTTTGCTTTTGTGTCATCTGGATTGATATCAGGATGATACTGTTGCGCCAATCGGCGATAAGACGCTTTGATGTCGGCGAAAGAGGCTCCTGACCTTAAACCTAATAAACGGTAGCAATCTTCAAGATCCATCTTGAGTTATTAGCAATGGCGAGTGTCGGCTATCAGCTTAATGCCTAAAGTTTAAATCATAAAGACTTCAATTCTAATTTAAAGTTCGTACTTCACAGTTTTTTGACACCCTGCCATGCCTAGAAGGGGGGAGTGGAGAAGATTTTTCTCGCTTATCTTCGTCATCCCCACAGCAGCCGCCATGAGTCGAGGAACCGACTCATGGCGCTCTGCCTCCTCATCCGGACTTCACGACTAACGTTCTTCAATCACACGGTCAATCAAACCGTATTCCTTTGCTTCTTGAGCAGACATCCAAAAATCACGGTCTGTGTCTTTTTGAATTTTTTCTATGGGTTGACTTGTGCGAGCAGCTAGCATTTCATTAAGCTGCTGCCGCATTCTCAGAATCTCCCTAGCTTCAATCTCAATATCGGTGGCTTGCCCTTGAGCACCGCCTAGAGGTTGGTGAATCAGAATTCGGGTATTAGGCAAAGCCAAACGTTTGCCTTTGGTGCCAGCTGCTAGCAGGAACGAACCCATAGAAGCTGCCATCCCGACACAAATTGTGACCACATTTGCTTTAATGTGCATCATAGTGTCATAAATGGCAAGACCTGCTGTCACCGAACCTCCAGGGGAGTTGATGTAGATACTAATATCCTTGCTTGGGTCTTCGGAATCCATGTAGAGTAATCTGGCAATGATGGCATTAGCCATACCGTCGCTCACTTCTCCACTCAGGAAAATGATGCGCTCCAAAGCAAGGCGTTCGTAAAGATTAATCCACTGGGTATAAGGTTCCCCAGGAAAGCGAAAAGGGACTCTAGGAATACCAATCGGCATAAGATTCTCTTGTTTTTAACGAATAATAAGATTTAACGAGGAACAGCAGCAGCCAATGCTTGAGGAAGTTCTTTGGTACTTTCTAGAACCCGGTCAATCAAGCCGTATTCTTTGGCTTGTTGGGGTGTCATGTACAATTTGCGATCTAAATCTTTGGCAATTCTCTCCGTAGGCTGCCCTGTATTCCGTGAGAGAATATCCAGGATCATTTGCTTGTTTTTTAGCACTTCTTGTGCTTGGATTTGAATGTCTGTCGCTTGAGCGTAGCCAGTACCACGTTTCGCTTGGTGCAGAACAATCGACGCATTCGGTAAACTAGCACGGTGTCCCTTCGTTCCAGAAGAGAGAATCATCGCCGCTGTACCCATAGCAAAACCCAGACAGATCGTATTGACTGGTGGCTTGATGTATTTAATGGTATCACAGATGGCAAAAGCTTCTGTTTCAGATCCTATGGCATCACCAGTGTACCAAGAAGTGCCCGTGGAGTTGATGTAGATAGAAATGGGCTTATCTGGATCTTCATACTGTAGGTACAGAAGCTGAGCAATAATAAGTTCTGTTACGTCTACTCCCAGTTGCTGCTTATACTCATCTGGTGAAACCAAGGGCAAGCCCAAGTATATGATACGTTCTTTTAACATTAGAGAAGGTAAATCTGGCGGCGGTGTTCGGTAGAAGCTGTCGCCGCCGTAAGCCGCTTGCACAGCCTTGATGATGGAATTTTCCATAGCAACTGTTGCCTAAATTCATACCATTAACTGTAGTACATCCTAGCGCTATGCTTGCTCGCTTGCAGGTGTGGATTTCTCTCTAGGGTATAAGGTTCCAAAGAAGTTAGGGTATAAAGGAAAGTACAAAAAGTATTTTATTAGCTTATTTCCTAGCCTAGTTTATTGGGAAAATTATTTAAAGTTTTTGTTGGATAAGTTTTCCGAAGTGCTAATACTGTACTTTGAAGTTATTTATAAATATGTATGGTCAGTTTAGGAATCTTGGGGGGTTATGAAGGTTAACTTACAGCCTGCTCTCAACGATGGCAACTTAGATGCCAGTCAAACCAACAGTCAACGTCAGTTGGCAATTTCCATTTCTGCGATCGCACAAGATCTGGATCGCAATGTTCCACTGAATTTATGCCTAGTTCTTGACCATAGTGGTTCTATGAATGGGCGACCTTTAGAAACTGTCAAAAAAGCAGCGATTCGTCTTGTTGACAGACTGAATCCTGGCGATCGCCTCAGCATTGTTGTTTTTGATCACCGTGCCAATGTTTTAATCCCTAATCAAATTATTGAAAATCCAGAGCGAATTAAACAGCAAATTAATCGCCTTTCTGCCGATGGTGGAACTGCTATTGATGAAGGTTTACGCTTAGGTATTGAGGAATTGGCTAAAGGAAAAAAAGAAACAATTTCTCAACTTTTTCTTTTAACTGACGGTGAAAATGAACACGGTGACAATAACCGCTGTCTGAAATTTGCACAGTTAGCTGCTAGCTATAACTTAACTTTGAATACTTTAGGATTTGGCGATAATTGGAACCAGGATGTTCTGGAAAAAATCGCTGATGCTGCAAGTGGGACTTTGTCCTACATTCAGCAACCCGATCAAGCAATAGATGAGTTTAGTCGCCTTTTCAACCGTATTCAAACAGTAGGATTGACGAATGCTTATTTACTATTTTCTCTGGTACCTAATGTACGCTTTGCAGAACTAAAACCTATTGCCCAAGTTTCCCCAGACACAATAGAATTGCCAGTCCAACCAGAAGCGGATGGACGTCTTGCTGTGCGCTTGGGAGATTTGATGAAAGATGTGGAACGGATCGTTTTGGCAAATATTTACTTGGGACATTTGCCACAAGGTAGACAGACGATCGCCAGGTTGCAAGTCCGCTACGATGATCCAGCCCAAAATAAAACAGGGTTACTTTCAGAAAACATCCCAGTTGAAGCGAATGTGGTACAAGGCTACCAACCTTCTGCCACTCCTCAAGTGCAGCAACATATTTTGGCGTTAGCCAAATATCGGCAAACACAACTAGCAGAAGCAAAATTGCAACAGGGCGATCGCGCTGGTGCAGCAACAATGTTGCAAACTGCTGCCAAAACTGCCCTGCAAATGGGCGATAAAAGTGCAGCAACGGTGTTGCAAACTTCTGCCACTCGCTTGCAGGCTGGTGAAGAGTTATCGGAGAGCGATCGCAAGAAAACTCGAATTGTGTCCAAGACTATTTTGCAGGATTCTTAGTTTGTCGGGCAGGCAAAAGCCTGCCTTAATGATAAATGAACCGCAGAGGCGCAGAGGACGCAGAGAGAAAGAGGAGAGAGGGAAAGAGGGAGGGAGAGAGAGAATGAGAGGGGGAGAGAGAGAATGAGAATTACAAGGATTCATCATATAGCTGTTATTTGCTCTGATTATGATCGCTCTAAGAAGTTTTATACAGAAATTTTAGGTTTCCCTATTATTAATGAAACATACCGTGCTCAGAGAAATTCTTATAAATTAGATTTAAAGGTAGGAGAAAATAATCAAATCGAGTTATTTTCTTTCCCTAATCCTCCAGAAAGAAGCAGTAATCCAGAGGCATGTGGTTTAAGGCATCTGGCTTTTGAGGTTGATGATATTGAGCAAATGGTTAGTTATTTGGAATTGAAAGGGGTAGAGGTGGAAGATATTAGGATCGATGAAATAACTGGTAAAAAATTTACTTTTTTTAAAGATCCAGATAATCTACCTCTTGAGATTTATGAGCGGTAGGGCAGTTTTAGCGATTTTTAACGCAATTCCACGGAATTCCCCTCCCTGTTCCCTGTTAAGCGTTCCCTGTTCCCTGCTGTACTAATGCTTTTTCTTTGCCTTCCACGTTCCGCCATAAACATAAAACGGATTATCCTGACTCACGTGTTGCCAACATTCAGGACAAACAAAAATCCAATCTCCATCTTCTTCACACTTTACCCGATAAAGAGTCGGTGCAGCCAAGCTGCACCGAGCACAAAGTTTAACTCGAACTGGACGTGCCATTGCCTTCATGCTAATGCTGAAGCTTGGGGCTTAGCGAAAATCATTCTTCCTGCGGAAGTCTGTAAAGCACTTGTAACAACGACTCGGAGTTCGTTTCCTACATAATTGCTACCTTCCTCAACGACAACCATTGTGCCATCATTTAAATAGCCAATGCCTTGACTGGGTTCTTTACCTTCTTTGAGAATCTTAAGGTCAATGTTGTCACCAGGTAGATAGGTAGGACGCACTGCGTTCACCAAATCGTTAACATTCAATACAGGTACTTTTTGGACGCTAGCAACTTTGGATAAGTTGTAGTCATTGGTTAGCAGTGTAGCGTTGATTTCTTGAGCAAAACGCACTAGCTTAGCATCAACTGTGGTAATATCCTCATAATCAATTGAGTTGATCAGGATACGTTCAGGATATGCTGCCCGAACTCTGTTGAGAATTTCTAGTCCTCGTCTTCCGCGTACTCGCTTTAGATCTTTGTTTGCATCTGCTACTTGTTGCAATTCTTGCAAGACAAACTGCGGCACGATAATTTGTCCTTCTAAAAATCCAGTTTCTAGCAGTGTTTCAATGCGACCATCAATAATACAACTGGTATCTACAACTTTAGTGTTGGCAGGTTTGAGAGTTCCCTCCACAACCATTGTTTCCACAGTACTGGGATTAATCAACCTTAATAATCCACGTCCGTGGCTATCTGCTAAATTCATACCAGTGTAGGACAGTATGATACTACCAACAACAGCAACCAGCGGTTTTATAAAACTAAAATCTGCTGGAATTGGTAGCAAAAACAGAGGCGCAAGCATTAAGTTTGCTATCAACAGTCCAATGACTAATCCAATGGCACGAGTTAAAATAACTTCAAGTGGTAGTTCTCGGACTTTAGCCTCCAAGCGACGATATGCTGTTTGGAAACTTAATCCAAATGCACCCCCAAATATGGCGGCAAAAATAGCGACAACCAGGCGTAAAGCTTCCATGTTAGAAACTTTGGAGAGTGCCGCAGCAGGTAACAGATCCGTGCTGTAGTAACCTACGCCCGCCGCTGCTAGGATGAATGAGAAAATAATGATGGCATCAAACATTGTTGTATGGCTTTCCTGCAACTGTAGTTAATTGAAAAACTCAAGTATTTTTTGTTTCCTCGGTTGTGGAAATTTCTAAGCATTTACAGTCATACTAAGCGCTTAGTATGACAACATCTGCAATCATTATAACCAAAGACTTTTATGCTTTATCTTTTTAATCTTTTTGTTGTAAAACGATAAAAAAATATAAATGACATAATTTGGGTAAATTCGTCATTGTGTCAAACACAATTTAAATCTTTATTAAGATGATTCAAAAAGTTTCCACTTCTAGCATTCCCAGTTCTGCTTACATTCATATTCCCTTTTGTAGAAGGCGATGTTTTTACTGTGATTTCCCTGTATCCGTTGTGGGGGAGCGTTTGCGAGGTGAAACATCTGGCACTATCTCCCAATATGTTAATGTGCTATGTCAAGAAATTGCCATCACGCCTGCCTTAGCTCAACCATTGATAACAATTTTCTTTGGTGGCGGTACTCCTTCTCTTTTGTCTACAGAACAGTTAGGACGGATATTGGAAGCGCTTGACAATCGGTTTGGTGTATCTGCTGGGGCAGAGATTTCGATGGAAATAGACCCAGGTACCTTTGATTTGGTACACTTACAAGGCTACCGCAGTGCAGGCGTAAATCGGATAAGTTTAGGTGTACAAGCGTTTCAAGAAGACTTATTGCAAGCTTGTGGGCGATCGCACTCCGTCTCTGATATATTCGCAGCTGTAGACTTAATTCGGCAGGTGATGATTCCCGAATTCAGTATAGACTTAATTTCGGGTTTACCGCATCAGACTTTAGATAGGTGGCAGGAGTCTTTAGAAAAAGCGGTTGCGCTCGCACCCACGCATATATCAATATACGACCTTACGATTGAGCCTGGAACAGCTTTTGGTCGTTACTACAAAGCCGGGGATCAACCTTTACCAACAGATGAAACTACAGTCAAAATGTACCGTATGGCACAGCAAATTTTGACGGGTGCTGGTTACGAACATTATGAAATTTCCAATTATGCACTGCCCGGACATCAGTGTCGCCATAATCGAGTTTATTGGGAAAATCGCCCGTATTATGGCTTTGGTATGGGTGCTGCAAGTTACGTAGAAGGGAAACGCTTCACCCGTCCGCGTAAAACGAAGGAGTATTATCAGTGGGTGCAAGATGGGGGTGTGATTGATTGCGAAGTCACATCACCAGATGAAGTTTTATTAGAAACTTTAATGTTGGGGTTGCGTTTGGCAGAAGGTGTGAGTTTGACAGTTTTAGCGGAACAGTTTGGGGAAGAGAAGGTAGAGAAGATTCACGAGTGTTTGCAACCATACTTTGAGAAAGGTTGGGTGGAAGTTGTGCAACAAAGGTTGCGGTTGACTGATCCCGAAGGGTTTTTGTTCTCTAATGTGGTGTTGGCGAAGTTGTTTAAGGAGTTGGGGGAATGAAGTGAAATTGCTAGAATACAAGATAAATGCGATACACAAGTGCGGCAGATGCTCAGGCGACTTTGGCAGTGGCTCAAAAGGTTTTTTCAGCGGTTATTTGGCAGTAAGCAATCTCCTCAGACGGGGGAACAGAGGAAAGTAGAATCACGGAGACAGCCGACAGATGCTGAGTATGAAGCGTTGTTCCTTCAGCTGCTGGCGGGTGTGAATGAGGGCTGGAGTCGCGAACGGGTAAAGGGTTTTTTTGATGCAAAGAATATCACTCAGGCTGGTTTGGTGGAGTGGTTGCGGCGCTTTGGGGAAAGATTGTCAGCCTCACCTACGCCGAATCATGAGTTAGCACAGCGTATAGTGCAACTGGGTGAGTTGAGTATTGGGGAAATTGGAGATGTGGCGCGTGATATTGGGATGCGGTTGTTGAGCAGGGGAGAAACGAACCGCAGAGGCGCAGAGGACGCAGAGGAAGGAGGGGAGGCAGATGCAGAAACTCTCACGCTGGATGAGTTGTTTGTCAGATTACAGCAGGATGAGAATTTACGTCAGCAAATTGTTCAGCAGCTAGGAATTGAAACAGATGATCCACAATTAATTATTGAGGCACTTGTTAATCAGTTCAATGCTGCTGGTGATTCGACGACTGATGAGGCACAAACATGGTTTAACCAAGGTAATGAACAATTTGAGACTGGCAATTTTGAAGAAGCGATCGCATCCTACGACAAAGCTATTGAAATCCAACCCAACAAACATGAAGTGTGGAACAGCCGAGGTGTTGTTTTGTGTGACTTCTTGAAGCGTTATGAAGAAGCACTCGCATCCTTCGATAAAGCAATTGAATTCAAACCAGACGAGCATGATGCTTGGCACAACCGAGGCGTGGCGCTGGGTAAGTTAGGGCAATTTAATGATGCGATCGCATCCTGCGACAAAGCTATTGAATTCAAACCCGACTTCCATGAAGCTTGGAACAACCGGGGCAGTGCGCTTTCTGACTTAGGGCGATTTAATGATGCGATCGCATCCTACGACAAAGCAATCGAATTCAAACCCGACTTCCATGAAACTTGGGTAAACCGGGGGTTGGCGCTTTCTGACTTGGGGCAATTTAATGATGCGATCGCATCCTACGACAAAGCAATTGAATTCAAACCCGACTTCCATCAAGCTTGGGTAAACCGGGGGTTGGCGCTTTCTAACTTAGGGCGATATGAAGAAGCGATCGCATCCTACGACAAAGCAATTGAATTCAAACCCGACTTCCATCAAGCTTGGAACAACCGGGGCTTGCCGCTTTCTAACTTAGGGCGATATGAAGAAGCGATCGCATCCTACGACAAAGCTATAGAAATCAAACCCGACTACCATGATGCTTGGATTAACCGAGGTATTGCTGCCGGAATTTCAGTGAGTTGTGATCCCCTGCTGGCTTTTATGAGTGCAATTGTTAGAAACAATCCCCATCTTAACCAGCGCGGCTATGAGGGAGAAATAGCAAGCCTTGAGGAAGGTTTGAAGTATTGTCACCAACACACCCACCCAGAAGGTTGGGGAGAATTGCATCAGGCGATAGGTAATGCTCACTACTTCCAAGGACGAAGAGATTCGCGTCCCCACAGCTATTGGCACAAAGCTGTCAACAGTTACAATGACGCGCTAAAAACTCTTACAGAAGCAGATTTCCCAGAGTTGCATCTGAAGGTTGTGCGAGACTTGATTCGCGTCTTTTGGGAGTTGGGGGAAACTACAGCAGCTAAGAAATGGCGGCGACATGGGTTAGAAGTTTTTACAAACCTGTTCAACAGCAAAAAGACTTCTTTCCAGAAACGACAATTGATAGTTGAATTTACTGGCTTCTCGCAAATGCGGGTTGATGTTTTAGTAGAAGATGGTGAATTGGTTTTGGCGTTAGAAGCTGCTGAGAGAAATAAAAATCTCTACCTCACTTGGATTCTAGATGCTCAGAAGCAAGAAATCCTCAGTCCCAGGTATGCTGATATGCAACGGCTGACGAATCCCACAACTGCTGTTGTCTATTGGCATCTCAGTCCCTTTGCCCTCAGCACTTTTATTATCAAACACAACGCCGCTCAACCCAGTGTCATTTCTACTCCCTTCTTTTTACGCGAGTTTGAAACCTGGGTGAAACAATGGAATCAACAATATGAGGATGAGCGCAAAAGCGAAGATAAGCAAGTTGCACAACAAAACAACTGGCGTGACAATTTGCCTCAAATGCTCAAGCAGCTTGGTGATATCCTCAATATCTCAGCTATAGTGAGCGAAATTAACAACGAAATTAACAACGAATCAATCCAAAATCTCATCTTGCTTCCCCACCGCGACTTGCACCGCTTCCCTCTTCATGCGCTGTTTCCCGAAGATTTCACCACTACTTATCTACCCAGCGCCCAAGTCGGCATATCTTTACAGCAGATTTCGTCAACAAGCAACGAGGAATCACACCAACTGCTGAGTGTGGAACATCCCGACAGCACAGGCTTTGATATCCTACCTCATGCCGAAATCGAATCTGCTGCGATTAACCAGCTTTTCAACCATACCAACAACAAGCGGATTTCTGGCGAACAAGCTACCAAAATCGCTGTACAAGAAACTCTTGCCGATAAATACAATATCTTTCACTTTACCGGACATGGCAGTTATGATTTTGAGCATCCCAAACAATCTGCTCTTGTCCTTAGTGGTGAAGATAAACTCACGGTGGAGGAAATTTGCCAGATAGATTTTACAGGTTATCAGCTTGTCACTCTTGCTGCTTGCGAAACTGCTTTAACTGGCAACCAAACGATAGAAAATGAATATGTTGGTTTAGTCAGTGCGTTTGTTTATCAAGGTGTCAGCAATGTTCTCAGCACTTTATGGACTGTGAATGATGATGCGAGTAGTTTGCTTGTCATGTACTTTTACTGGCAACTTAAGAAAGGCAAACCACCAGCCATTGCTTTAGCAAAAGCGAAAAAATGGTTTCGTAATCTCACAGATTATAAACTGGAGAGATTGTGTCAAGTTATCTTTGATAAGCTGCCGCGAGATGAAAAACCCCTCCGCCCTCATGTCAGAAGTAAGTTATGGCAATTCCGTCAGATGGAACTTGCGCAGAAGAAACAGAAGCATTTTGATGATCCATATTACTGGGCAGCTTTTACAATTACTGGTTGCTTCCCTCCTTCCCTCGTTCCCAGCCTGAGGCTGGGAGGCTCAGATCTTGCATCTGCGGCTGAGTACGCCCAGAACTCAAGTTCTGGGCTAATAGACCAAGTCCGTTAAAACGGACTGATACCAATTCGTGTTCAAAAGCGTAATTTAGAGATTTTGATTTTCTAGTGCAATCAAAAACTACTCCCATTTGAAAGTTACGCTTTAGAAAGCAGTTTAGTATGAGTAAGTTTTTCAGTCCGTTTTAACGGACTTAGACTTTGAGCCAAGAAATTTATTTCTTGGCGGACGAAAAGTATGATGCAAGATCTGAGGAACGAGAAAATAACTAATCACTAATCACGAATTCTTATGCAACCTAACGATATCATTTCTATTACCGCTTTCCTGAATGCCTTAGCGAAGCTGAATGAGTCTTTGCCTGCGGATATCCAAAAGCAACTTCATGCGATCGCCAAAAATTTAAAAGCCAATCCAAACAATATTGGCAACCTCGATGTTATAGCTGAAAGTTATCCACCTTTAGATGAAGCTTACCAACAAGAATTGACAGCTTTGAAAAAAGAAGCTGGTATACGAAGTAAAGGTTTGCCACCACTTCCTCTGCCAAAAGATCCAAATCAAGAACTCACGAACTCAGTAATTGATACTTTTGGTGCTGAGGATTCTGTTGCTGCAGCAAAAGCAAAACAAAACCTTTTCCAACGGCTTTGGCAGTTAATTTCTGGGAGTCGATAAAATGTCAGAGGAAATTATTTATCCCAGTATAGACTTATTTCTTTACGACTTGAAGGATGGCTTAGGACAAGAGCAGTCAAAAATTGACCAAAACTGCCGCAATTTCTGTCACAAAATCTACGGTGATTTAGACAAGCAAAGCTTTGAGGAAAAGTATACACAATTCCAGAAGTATCAAAATATAGACGTTGATGTTATCGAGTTACTCGACACCAGAATTCGGCAATTTCCATCACCCCTAGATGGTTACTATTATCCCCTGCAAATAGGCGATACTTACGCCCTCCAGGTTAACGACTCTGGAAAACTAGATGCTAACGGTAGATATAACGATGAACGACAAAACATAAAAGATGAACCTTTCCTGAAACTCAAACAAGAAATTCTTCAACACATCTCTGGACAAACAGGCACAATTGGACAAACTTGGTTACTTTGGGGCAAACTAACAAGTCAAAAAAACGATGCAGAAATTGAAGAGATTGCCCAGAAGTGCTACACACAAATTGTCAGTAATTACGACTGGAAACGAGATTTGATTGGCAAGGGCAAGTTAGAATCAGGAACAATTTTTGAGTTATGGTACACTCCCCAAAACTTAGGCGTCAATGGAAAAGAATTTTGGGAAAAGTTTAGACAAGAAAGTCATCATGTCTTAATCTGGTTGTTTCCCGATAACATATCATCCGATGACATGAGAAAGCGGGTGCAAAGTGTCTATTACGAATTTCTACGCTTATGGCAATACCGCCACAAAGTTGTTTGGTCTTACTATCAAAGCCGCTCTCAAAAAACACTTCTCAAAAAAGAATATGTGGAAATACAACCATCAATCAAGCAAGCTAGTGAGTTACCAAAGCTATTGCAAACCAACAGTCTGAAACTTAGTAAGCTACAAGAAACATTGTCGGCTAACTTAATTAACTTGTCAGATTATACGATTGCTTTAAACTACCTAGAAAATCAAAACCGCACAATTCAATTAAACCTAGATAATTACAAATCTCGTTTAGCTGATATGCAGAAAAAATATGCAGGTAGCGATTTAAAGTTTTTACAAACCTTCAGCCATGGCGAAATTTACGCCAAAAAATATCAGCGACAAGTAGAAGCAGATCTTGCGAATCTCAACCCTGGATTAACCTTACTGCAAAATCTCAATAGCACTGTCCAAGGTATTATTGACTTAGAACAAACGAAGAGCGATCGCGCTCTAGACAACACCATAGCACTCGCAGGTATCGGGCTAGCCATCAGCGGTATTACCGCTACTGCTATCTCCGCCAAAGAACGTCCAGTTACATCCTATAAAGACTTGATCTTCCTAGGTTCACCAACCTTCGTCTGGAGTATGATATTCAGTGCACCATTTTTAATCCCTCTAGTTTTTCGCCTACTTTGTCGCTTCTTTCGCCTATTTCGCTGATATGGCGGTTTTCAGTTGAGTGTGAATACATCAAATACATTAAAGAGTTAATGTCTAAAGAATTACGAGAATTAATGAAACAAGCAGACGCACTCACACCCGATGAGCAATTGCGTCTCATTGCCTACCTAACACAAAGACTACAACATTGCGAAATCAAGCGTAAGCCACGCCGCAAAGTAACTGAATTTATCGGAATTGCACCCAATCACTTAGATGGTATGGATGCTCAGGAATATATCACACGCATGAGACGCGGGGAGTTTCCAGAGTTAGAAATTGAAGAAATGGAATCAAGGAAACAAGAATGACTGTTGAGGAGAGTTTACAGGGTGTAACGCGCCTGTTTTTGGATAGTGCACCAGTCATTTATGCTGTCGAGGAAAACCCGCAGTATTTGCCAATTGTTAGAGAAATATTCGCTCGGATTGAGGAGAGTTCCCCGATAGGTGTGATTTCACCAGTCACTTTAGCGGAGTGTTTAGTGCGTCCCTATCGTTTAGAACAAACAGAATTACAACAACTATACATTGAGTTATTTTTTCAAACAGAAAATATTATCTTTCAGCCAATTACTAACCCAAGCATAGCACTAGAAGCTGCTCAAATCCGAGCCAGATATAACTTACAATTACCTGATGCTTTTCAAATTGCTGTTGCTGTAGCAGCAGGTTGTGAGGCATTTTGGACTAATGATGTGACATTCAAGCGCGTTACCGAATTGCAAGTGTTAGTACTGGATGACTTTAATACTGCTGAGTAAGTCAAAATTTTAGTAAGCCGCTTGATAACGCGAGATTAACTATGAAAGTCAAAGAATTAGAAAACGAACTACTAGCATTAGATCCAACTGATAAAGCTGAAGCAACACAAATATTAACTAGAAATCTAAGCAACGGTTCCCTAGGAATTAAAAAAACTCCTGGGGTGTGTGGTGGTCACACGTTTTGAGCTTCACAATCAAAATTCGTGCAATAAAAACCATATAGTGCGTTACGAACCTTATCCTAACGCACTCAGCAAAATTTAATTCATCTTTACTCCTCACTCCCTACGGCACAACTAAGACTGGGCAAGGAGAAAGATTAATCACGCGGGTGGTAACGCTATCAGTCGATCCCTCGTCAGTCAAGCCTAGCCCTCGACAACCCATGACAATTAAATTTGCTCCTATATCATCTGCCACATCACAGATGGTAAAAGCAGGTTTGCCTTGCCGTTCCAAGGCTTCGGCTGAAATGCCTTGCCCAGCAAACAGGGATTTGGCTGTTTCTAGCAGTTGGGCTACTGTTTCTGGTGAGGACATGGCATCCCCGTTGGGCGAGTCTGCGGCGGGTTCCTCAACTACACTCAGTAGCACCAATTTACTACCATACTTTTGCACTATATTGACAACCACTTCGGCTGCTTCGCGTGCTTCTCGACTTTGATCAATTGGAAACAGAACTGTTTTAAACATTCGGATTCACCTGTGCCCCCATGAATCGGTAAAATCTGGATGGTTGTACTCATCAAAACATAACAAACAGGCAATCAGGAGGTTTGTGCCGTGTCCAAGAAAACTTTAGCAAATTTATCTGCAGAAGACTTGTCTGGTAAACGCGCCCTGGTGAGAGTTGATTTTAACGTACCAGTTGATGATTCTGGCAAAATTACAGATGATACTCGCATTCGTGCTGCTCTGCCTACTATACAGGATTTGACCCAGAAGGGAGCTAAGGTGATTTTAGTGAGCCATTTTGGGCGTCCTAAGGGTGTAGATGACAAACTGCGGTTGACTCCGGTTGCTAAGCGTCTGTCTGAGTTATTGGGGCAAGAAGTTGTCAAAACTGACGACTCTATCGGCGATGAAGTTGCAGCGAAAGTTGGGGCTTTACAAAATGGACAAGTTTTGCTATTAGAAAACGTCCGTTTCTACAAAGAAGAGGAGAAAAACGATCCAGAATTTGCCAAAAAACTGGCTGCAAATGCCGATTTGTATGTTAACGACGCTTTTGGTACTGCACACCGTGCTCACGCTTCTACTGAAGGCGTGACTAAGTACCTGAGTCCTTCTGTGGGTGGGTATTTGATTGAAAAAGAATTGCAGTATCTGCAAAACGCGATCGAAAATCCCCAGCGTCCCTTGGTGGCTATTATCGGCGGTTCCAAAGTTTCCAGCAAAATTGGCGTGATTGAAGCCCTTTTGGAAAAGTGCGACAAACTGATCATTGGCGGTGGAATGATTTTCACCTTTTTTAAAGCTCGTGGTTTGAGTGTCGGTAAGTCATTGGTGGAAGAAGATAAGCTAGAATTGGCAAAGTCTTTGGAAGCTAAGGCAAAAGAAAAGGGCGTCACTTTCTTGCTACCCACAGATGTGGTTATAGCAGATAAGTTTGCTGCTGATGCCAATTCTCAAACCGTTAGCGTGGAAAGTATTCCTGATGGTTGGATGGGGTTGGATATCGGACCTGATTCGATAAAAGTGTTCCAAGAAGCCCTTGCTGATTGCAAGAGTGTGGTTTGGAACGGTCCAATGGGTGTGTTTGAGTTTGAGAAGTTTGCTGCAGGAACAGAAGCGATCGCCCACACACTCGCCGAAATCAGCAAAGGCGGCGCAACCACCATCATCGGCGGCGGTGATTCCGTAGCTGCTGTGGAAAAAGTTGGTTTAGCTGATCAAATGAGCCATATCTCGACTGGTGGCGGTGCTAGTTTGGAGCTGCTCGAAGGTAAGGAATTACCTGGTATTGTGGCGTTAGATGAAGCATAAAGGCTAATATCTAAAACCAATGTAGAGACGTAGCGTGCTACGTCTCTACAAAATATAGGGAGAAAATTGTGGAATCCAAGTGGCTGGAATGGACGCAGAAATTACAGGCGATCGCCCAAAATGGTTTAACCTTTAGCGAAAATCCTTATGACATTGAGCGCTATAAAGTGCTTCAGGCGATCGCTACTGAAATAATGTCAACATACTCGAATGTCGAACACAGCTATATCCTCGATTTGTTCGCCCGTGAAGTGGGATACGCAACACCCAAAGTTGACGTACGTGGAGTAGTGTTTCGCGATAATACTATATTGTTAGTCAAAGAAAGGCTGGACGGTTGTTGGACTTTACCTGGTGGCTGGGCGGATATTGGCGACTCGCCCAGTGAAGCAGCTGTTAGAGAAATTTTTGAAGAATCTGGATATCAGACACGGGCGATCAAAGTGCTGGCTGTCTATGACAGAAACAGACAAGGACATACACCGCATCAGCATTACATCTACAAGCTCTTTTTTCTGTGTGAACTTGTTGGTGGTTCCCCATCGGCGAGTATTGAAACAGAGGAAGTGGGTTTTTTTCCTGAAGACAACATTCCAGAACTATCCCTTGGGCGTGTAACCCCAGCTCAAATCACCAGACTTTTCCAGCATTACCGCGATCCAGATTTGCCCACAGACTTTGATTAGGAACCGGAAAAACTCAAACTAGCTCACACGCTCATTTTAATCCAATCTTTGGAAATACGTATAAAATACTACTTTAGGATGAGAGGATTTCCTGAAAATTTTTGCATACTTAAATTGTTCGTCTTCAGTCACGGGGTGTTATTCTGTTTTCTTCTGTTAAGGGTGTAATCAACCTTAGTTAGAGGCGTGCACTACCGCTTTTTATACGGGGTTGCTTTAAAAGATATTACACAGTTATTGGGACAGGGAAGATAAGGAAGACAAGGCGGACAAAAGAAGATACAAGTAAAACAAGAAAAAATTTATATGTTATGCAAGTCAGATTCCCGACTTCTTGAAGAAGTCGGGAATCTTGTTTTTCACAAATAATTTAGGGTTGTTACACATAACAACACTTTGTCACAAAATATTACAAATATGTATTCTTTTGCGTACAAACCTGGTATATATACTGAATAGCCGCAATTTTACTTATTTTAAAGTATTTTTCCCAACCCCATATTCAAAACTCCTAAAATGCTGAGCAAAAAAAAAGTGCGTCACCCAATCTTTTTCTTCGCCTTACCCGTTGCAACCCTAGCAAGCCTTAGCTACCTTACCATCGCAAGAGCACAAATCACTCCAGATAACAGTCTCGGTGGAGAAAATTCTGTTGTTGCTCCCAATGTTGACATTAAGGGCATCCCTAGCGACAGGATTGATGGAGGGGCGACTCGTGGAGCAAACCTGTTCCATAGTTTTCAGGAATTTAATGTAAACGCTGGTAGAGGAGCTTATTTTTCTAATCCGGCAGGGATTGCAAACATACTCACCAGAGTGACTGGGGGTAATGTCTCGAACATTCAGGGTGTTTTGGGTGTGTTGGGCAATGCGAACCTGTTTTTTATCAACCCGAATGGAATTCTGTTTGGACCAAATGCCCGGTTGGATGTGGGTGGTTCATTTTTGGGAAGTACGGCAAATAGTTTGATTTTTAAGAATAATTTTGAGTTTAGTGCGACGAATCCGCAAGCACCGCCATTGTTAACTATAAACGTTCCGATTGGCTTGGGATTTCGGAATAATCCGGGAACGATCACCAATCAGTCCAATCAGCCAACAATTGTTGATAATAGTGGCAATCCTATTGGTCTTACTGTTCCAGAAGGAAATTCCTTAGCACTAGTTGGTGGTGACATCAATTCAGATGATGGAAGAATTACACTACGAGGCGGACGAGTGGAGTTAGGAGGATTGGCAGGGGCGGGAACTGTTGGACTAGATGTTAGTGGTAATACTTTTAAACTTAATTTCCCGAATGATAGTTTGCTGTCGAATATCACCCTGGCGAATGATGCACGAGTGGCTGTGCGGGGGAATGGAGGAGGAGATATTGTCGTTAATGCAAATAATTTTACTGCAACCTATGGTGGACGGTTAACAGCAGGAACTGAAGGAGTGGGAAATGCAGGGGATATTACTGTTAATGTAAATAATTTTAATATCTCTGGTGTGGGACAGAGTGGATTAGGCGCTGGTGTGGGTAACCAGACAGTTGATGGTGCTTCTGGTAATGCTGGGAATATTTTTATTAATAGTAAATCCTTTAATGCTTCATCGGGCGCAGTTGTGCGCAATCAAGTACTAGCAGGATCACAAGGGGATGGTGGCAATATCAATATTACAACTGGCTCACTCTCACTGATTGATGCTGCTTCACTAGATACCAACACTTATGGACAAGGAAATGCGGGTAATGTATCGGTGCGAGCGTCTGGTTCGGTTGAGTTTGTCTACAGCGATATCTACAGTACTGTGGAAAGGGGAGCTGTGGGGAATGGTGGCAATATCGACATTAAGGCTGCAAATCTGTCTCTTAAAGATGGTGCTCAACTGCAAACCTTGGTTCGTGGAAAATCTGAGACTCAGCCAGCCGGAAGGGGGAATGCAGGCAATGTCAGTGTTTCTGTCACAGGACCAGTAACGATTGCTGGGGTGAAGAATGGATTTGCCAGTGGGATTCGCACCTTTGTGGAAGCAGGGGCTGTAGGCAATGGAGGAAATATTACGATTTCTTCTGGCGAGTTCTCTTTAACCGATGGTGCTCGACTAAATGCCAGCACATTTGGACAAGGAAATGCAGGCAATGTCACAGTTGATGTCAAAGGTCCAATTACGATAGCTAGAGTCAAGGACGGATTTAGCAGTGCCATTTTCAGCGATGTGGAAACGGGGGCGACAGGTAATGGGGGGAATGTTACTATTATTTCCTCTGGCTCTTTTTCTTTAAGCGATGGTGCTCAACTGAGTGCCAGCACATTAGGACAAGGAAATGCAGGTAGTGTGTCAGTGCGAGTGTCAGGTGCAGTTGAGCTTGCAGGGAGTAACACTGCCATTTTCAGCACTGTGGAAGCAGGAGGTGAGGGCAAAGGAGGCAATATCGACATCAAGGCTGCAACACTATCACTCAAAGATGGTGCTCAACTGCTAACCTCAGTTCGTGAAGCATTTGACACTCAGAGCGCCGGAAAGGGGGATGCAGGTAATGTCAGTGTTTCTGTCACAGGACCAGTAACGATTTCTGGTGTGAAGGACGGATTATCCAGTGCGATTTTCAGCCGAGTTAACACGGGGGCGACGGGCAATGCGGGAAACATCACTATTTCTTCTGCTTCCTTCTCTTTAAGCGATGGTGCTCAACTGGCTGCCAGCACAAGGGGACAAGGCAATGCAGGCAGCGTGTCGGTGCAAGTGTCAGGTGCAGTTTCGCTTGCAGGCAGTAACACCACCATCTTCAGCACTGTGGAAGCAGGTGGTGTAGGCAAAGGTGGCAATATCGACATCAAGGCAGCAACTTTCTCACTCAAAGATGGTGCTCAACTGCAAACCGCAGTTCGTGAAGAATTTTCTCCTCAGCCCGCCGGAAGAGGAGATGCAGGTAATGTCACTGTTGATGTCACTGGATCAGTAACAATTTCTGGCGTGAAGAATGGATTACGCAGTGGGATTTTCAGCTTGGTGAGTACGGGGGCTGTGGGCAATGGGGGCGATATTAAGATTTCCTCTGGTTCCTTCTCTTTAAGTGATGGTGCTCAACTGATTGCCAGCACATATGGACAAGGAAATGCAGGCAATGTGTTGGTGCGAGCGTCTGGTGCAGTTGATTTGGCAGGCAGTAACACTTACATCTTCAGCAATGTAGAATCAGGAGCAGTGGGCAATGGTGGCAATATCAACATCAAGGCTGCTTCACTTTCCCTAAAGGATGGTGCTCAACTGCAAACCATAGTTCGTAGAGCATCTGACACCCAACTAGCTGGAAGGGGGGATGCAGGCAATGTTACAGTTGATGTCACAGGACCAGTGACAATTGCTGGGGTTGGGAACGAATTTGCCAGTTTGATTGGCAGCGCTGTGGACACGGGGGCGACGGGCAATGGTGGAAATATTGCTATTTCCTCTGGTTCATTCTCTTTAAGCGATGGTGCTCAACTGAATGCCAGCACATTTGGACAAGGAGATGCAGGCAACATCAACATTAACGCTGCTTCTGTTTCCCTTAAAGATAATGCTCAAATCACTACTAGCAGTACTAGCAATAATGGTGCTGCTGGCGACATAGAAGTTATTGCTCGTTCTATCCGTCTGGATAATGAATCAATTATCAAAGCTGACACTGTAGCAGGGCAAGGAAATATCACCCTAAGTGCTCGCGATTATGTGCTGTTGCGTCGTGGAAGTAGAATAACCACCAATGCCACTGGCACAGCAACTGGCGGCAATATCACCATTAATGCTGGTAATCTCGTCGCCTTTCCATCAGAAAATAGTGACATCACTGCCAAAGCACAACAGAGTTCTGGTGGTCGGATAACCATCAATACTAAAGGCGGTATCTTTGGTATTGAGTATCGACCGCAAGAAACACCATTGAGTGATATCACCGCCAGTTCTGACCTTGGTCTACAGTTCAGTGGTATAGTGCAAATCAACACACCTGATATTGACCCCACCCGTGGGTTATTTGAATTGACAGAAGCTGTGGTTGATCCTGCACAGCAGGTTGCCCAAAACCCCTGTACCAAAGGTTATGGTAGCAGCTTTACCATTACCGGACGCGGCGGACTTCCAACTGATCCTAATAAAATCCTCAGTAGTAACAATGTGCGGGTTGATTTAATTCAACCTGTCGCTATTACGGTAGGTTCAACAAATGCAACACAAAAGCAGCCATCTCAAAAGCCACCTGTCAAACAGATAACACCTGTTCAGGGTTGGATATATAACGAAAAAGGTCAGGTGGTCCTGGTTGGTTATGATCCTACTAAGACAGGTCCACAACGGGAGCAGCCAGCGCCTACTAGTAATTGTGCTGCAGTGAAATAGATACGTAGAACGTTTAAGCTGTGATTCGGTGTTAATTTGACCCTCCGGGTTCGCCAGATGCCTACGGAGGGAGACCCTCCTGTAGCACTGGTCTCACCTCACTCCCGCCCTTACACCGCACCCCTCTCCTTAGTAAGGAGAGGGGAGGTTTTGGCGTAAGCCAAAGCCGGGGTGAGGTCACACGCGCGTTGCATTCATCAGTATTACCTCACCCGCCCTCCACCGCACCCCTCTCCTTAACAAGGAGAGGGGAGGTTTTGGCGTCAGCCAAAGCCAGGGTGAGGTCACACGCGCGTTGCATTCATAGGTATTACCTATCCAACCTTTTAATCCCCTCTCCTTTATAAGGAGAGGGGCGGTTTTGGCGTAAGCCAAAGCCAGGGTGAGGTCACACGCGCGTTGCATTCATGAGTATTACCTCACCCCGCCCTAACACCGCACGCCTCTCCTTAACAAGGAGAGGGGAGGTTTTGGCGTAAGCCCACGCAATCGAGGACAAAACATATCAAAGTATTTTTCCCAACTTCATTAGGACTTACGCACTTTACAAATCAACTATTGTGTCCATAACGCAAAGAGTGCCAACTTCGGTGCGGTTCTGCAATAGTCAGATTTCGCAAGAATTTCCCATTTTTATCTGACTGGTGCATAAGTTGATTTTGCTAGCACCTAATTAAACAAGGAATGGCAAGAAATCAGTTTCCAGCACGAAATAGATTTTTGTCAATGCGTAAGTCCTACTCATATTCCAAACTCATAAAATGCTGAGGATAAAACAAATGCATCACCCACTCTTTTTCCTCGCCTTACCCCTAGCTACCCTAGCAAGCCTTAGCTACCTCAGCGTTGCAACAGCACAAATCACTCCTGATAACAGTCTCGGTGCAGAAAATTCTGTTGTTGCTCCCAATGTCCAAATTAAGGGCACCCCTAGCGACAGGATTGATGGGGGCGCAATTCGTGGGGACAACCTATTCCACAGTTTTCAGGAATTTAATATCAATGCTGGTAGAGGAGCTTATTTTTCCAATCCAGGTGGGATTGCAAACATACTCACCAGAGTGACTGGGGGTAATGTCTCGAACATTCAGGGTATCTTGGGTGTGTTGGGTAATGCTAACCTGTTCTTGATCAACCCGAATGGAATTATCTTTGGACCAAATGCCCGGTTGGATGTGGGTGGTTCATTTTTGGGAAGTACGGCAAATAGTTTGATTTTTAAAAATAATTTTGAGTTTAGTGCAACGAATCCCCAAGCACCGCCATTGTTAACAATAACTGCTCCGGTTGGGTTGAGCTATCGGGAGAATTTCAAAAATATCACCAGTCAATCTACTAATCTTACTGTCCCACAAGGGAACTCCTTAACACTGGTGGGTGGTAATGTGAGCTTAAATGACTCTAGACTAAGAGCACCAGGAGGACGAGTTGAGTTAGGAGGATTATCTACTTCTGGGACGATAGGACTCAATAGTGATGGAAGCTTGAGTTTTCCTGTGGGAGTGCAAAGAGCAGATATCTCGCTGACAAATGCTATGAGCGTTGATGTTAGCTCCGGCGGTGGTGGTAGTATTGCAGTTAATGCCCGCAATTTAGATATTTTGGGAGGAAGTATTCTTCAGGCTGGAATAGGCCAAGGCTTGGGGACAGTTGATAGTCAGGCGGGAGATATTAACGTTGATGCAACTGGGACAATCAACCTTGGAGAGTCAAGTGTAATTAAAAATATCGTAGATTCCGGAGCGACTGGTAATGCTGGCAAAATTAATGTAGTTGCTAACTCGCTCAATGTACTTACTGGCTCCCAACTAGAGAACTCCACTAAAGGACAAGGGAATGCGGGCAACGTGAATGTCAATGTTCGTGATACGGTTTCCTTTGATGGAGCCGGAAAGAATGGCAATGCTAGTGGAATAATCAGCACTGTAGACACAACAGGTGTGGGCAACGCGGGTGATATCAACATCACTGCCAGGTCGCTCTCAGTAACTAATGGCGCTCAACTGAATACCATCACATTTGCTAAGGGAAATGCAGGCGATGTGAATATTATTGCCCGTGATACGGTTTCCTTTGATGGAGCTGGAAAGAATGGCAATGCTAGTGGAATACTCAGCACTGTAGACACAACAGGTGTAGGTAATGGGGGCAAAATTGAGATTACAACCGGGTCACTTTCGCTGACAAAAGGTGCTCAGCTAAATGCGCTCACTCAAGGACAGGGAAATGCGGGCAACGTGAATATTATTGCCCGTGATACGGTTTCTTTCGATGGGGCGAATATCAATGGAAGTGTGAGTGGCGTATTTAGCAGTGTGAATAATACAGGAGTAGGTAATGGGGGGAAAATCGACATCACGACTCGATCGCTTTCGCTAACAGGTGGTGCTGAGTTGTCTGCCATCACAAAAAACCAAGGAAATGCGGGCAACGTGAATATCAATGCCCGCGATACAGTTTCCTTTGATGGAGTAAGTATTAATGGAGGCTCCAGTGGGGTATTCAGCAGTGTAGACACAACTGGTGTCGGCAAGGGCGGCGATATCAACATCACGACTGGATCGCTATTGCTGACCAGAGGAGGTGGATTATTTAATAGCACCTCTGGACAGGGGAATGCAGGCAACGTGAATATCAATGCGAGCGATACAATTTCCTTTAATGGAGCGAATAGCGTCTACGGAGGTGGTAGCGGTGTATACAGCAGTGTAGAAACAACAGGTGTGGGTAACGGGGGCGACATTAAAATCACGACCAATTCGCTGTCAGCAATCAATGGTGGTGGACTGTTTGCTAGCACCTCCGGGCGGGGTGATGCGGGCAACGTGAACATAAATGCCCGCGGGCAAGTCTCCTTTAATGGGGTGAGCAGCAATCAAGGCTCCAGTGGGGTATTTAACGATGTCAAATTGGGATCTGTAGGTAACGGTAGAAATATCCAAATTACAGCAAGAGAGCTTTTTGTGACGAATAATGCAAGGCTTTCTGCTACCAGTGCAGGAAGTGGCACAGCAGGTAACATAGAAGTAGCTGCTCGCTCTATCCGTTTGGACAATGGTTCAACTATCAACGCTGACACTGTAGCTGGACAAGGAAATATCACCCTGGGTGCTCGCGATTATGTGCTATTGCGTGGTGGTAGCAAGATAACCACTGATGCCAAAGGCACAGCGACTGGTGGCAATATCACCATTAATGCTGGGAATCTCGTCGCTTTTCCATCAGAAAATAGTGACATCACTGCTAAAGCAGAAGAAAGCTTTGGTGGTCGGATAAACATCAATACTAAAGGCGGTATCTTCGGTATTGAGTATCGACCGCAGGAAACACCATTGAGTGATATCACCGCCAGTTCTGACCTTGGTCTGCAGTTTAGTGGGACAGTGCAAATCAATACACCTGAGATTGACCCTACTCAAGGGTTATTTGAATTGACAGAAACTGTGGTTGATCCGGCACAGCAGATTGCTCAAAACCCGTGTATAAAAGGTTTTGGTAACAGTTTCACCATCACCGGACGTGGCGGACTTCCAACTGACCCAAATAAAGTCCTCAATAGTAACAATGTACGTGTTGATTTAATTCAGCCTGTCGCGAGTTCGGTAAGTTCAACAAGTACAACACAAAAGCAGCCATCTCAAAAGCCACCTGTCAAACAGATAATACCAGCACAGGGTTGGATATATAACGAAAAAGGTGAGGTGGTGCTGGTTGGTTATGATCCTACTAAGACAGGTCCACAGCGTGATCAGCCAGCACCTAATAGTAATTGTGCTGCAGTCAAATAGATATGTAGAACGTTTAAGCGTTTTGATTCGATGTTGATTTAACCCTCCGGGTTCGCCAGATGCCTACGGAGGGAGACCCTCCTGCAGCACTGGTCTCACCTCACTCCCGCCCTCCACCGCACCCCTCTCCTTATAAAGGAGAGGGGAGGTTTTGGCGTCAGCCAAAGCCGGGGTGAGGTCACACGCGCGTTGCATTCATGGATTTAACCTCACCCGCCCTCCACCGCACCCCTCTCCTTAACAAGGAGAGGGGAGGTTTTGGCGTCAGCCAAAGCCGGGGTAACGTCACACGCGCGTTGCATTCATAGGTATTACCTCACCCCGCCCTAACACCGCACCCCTCTCCTTAACAAGGAGAGGGGAGGTTTTGGCGTCAGCCAAAGCCGGGGTGAGGTCACACGCGCGTTGGATTCATCAGTATTACCTATCCAACCTTTTAATCCCCTCTCCTTTATAAGGAGAGGGGCGGTTTTGGCTGACGCCAAAACCGGGGTGAGGTCACACGCGCGTTGCATTCATAGCTATTAAGTAGGTCATCCCAACTCAAGTTCCTCGAATATAATATAGCCTGTGTCCTTCATACCTAAAGCTTCATAGGTCTTTTGCGCAACAGTATTTTGATGTTCCACATAAAGTCTAAAACCACATATTTTTAGTTCATGTTGTTGATTTCTAGCTTTTTCTTTGACAAATTCATAGAGTTGGCGATAAATCCCTTGACGACGAAAATCTGGGTGAACGTAGACACTTTGTATCCACCAAAATATCCCATTTCGCCAGTCGCTCCACTCTGTTGTTACCATCAGAGAACCAGTCACTTTATTCTTGTTTTCTGCAACAACATAAAAACCCAAAATCGGATTTTTCAATAATGTTTCTACACCAGCAGTGAGAATCTCTATAGAGAGGTCTTTGTCCTCGGTTTCACGTGCCATTGCTCGATTGAATTCAACCAAGACATCTAAATCATCAGGTTTTGCTAAACGAATTAAATACTTGTTTTCTACCATTTTCCTTTAGGACATATAGCAAGGAACGCTTAACGCTTAACAGGGAACGCTTAACAGGGTTGAAAATCTCGTGATGTCCGTATTTTCTCATTAGTTCATATTCTAATCTAACTGGCAACGGCTATACGTTTAATTAAGTTGAGTGACTGTAATTGTTCCCCTATCTCCATTTAACATCCTATCTAGCAACGGCTATACGTTTAATTAAGTTGAGTTACTAAAGTATTTTTTGTAAGGTAGGCACTGTTAACCGTGCGCGAAAACGCTTATTTTTAGATTGTGTGCAGTGGTTTTCTTCAGCCTTTGCAATTTACAGACAGCGCATATATATAAGCGATGGTTTCAGAAATGAGTCTTTGTACTGGGATTCCCGTTGTAAAAATTTAGCGAGAAGAACCGTACCAAACAGTGATATACTGAATTTACAAGTCAGTTCTAGTGGGTTAGCCACCAGAAGTCAGGGAAAAAGACGAGTGCAAACTCCGCACTTGGCAACAACTGTCCAGACGAGAGTCTCTCAGTCAGAACACCTGTGGCTTGTTCATAACGTCACCGTTTACACTATTGATTCTTATGCCAGCAAAGTTTCACATTCAGACAGAATGGACAACTGCTTTTCGTCACTTGTAGGACACAAGATGTCCTACACAAGTTGCTTGTCTGGAAAAACAGCAAATGGCTGGTCAATAAGTACTTACTAGCTGTTTAGATATTAACACAAAATCCATCAGCATCACATAATAGCGCTTGTCTTTGACATCACAAAGTTAGTCCAGAGAGTTGCGCATTCAATCTCTTTGTCAATAGCAACCCGGAATTAGGAAATACGAAATAAAGAACGAAGCTGGATTTTTCCGAAATTCAGTTTACTGCGGTTGAATAACTCATTCAACACGTGACCTTTTGGCTGTTTTCTAACTCTATATCTACATAAATTTTTTAGGAGCAAATATGCAAGCAGCGAATAAAACTGTGGTACTTCCCAACTTCAACACAATGAATACTGAGGATTACATCGAATTAGAACAGCAATATGGCGCTGATAATTACCATCCTTTAGATGTAGTTATAACCAAAGGAGAAGGGGTCTGGGTATGGGATATAGAAGGTAAAAAATATCTAGATTTTCTTTCGGCTTACTCAGCACTCAATCAAGGTCATTGTCATCCCAAAATTCTGGAAGCTATGATCAAACAAGCTCAAAAAGTAACACTCACTTCGAGGGCTTTTCGCAATGACCAATTGGGAAGATTTTACGAAAAGCTTTCTAAAATTTCTGGCTTGCCAAAAGTGTTACCCATGAATTCTGGCGCTGAAGCGGTTGAAACTGCGATCAAAGCAATTCGTAAATGGGCTTACAAAGTCAAAGGTGTACCTGAAAATCAGGCAGAAATTATCGTTTGTACTAATAACTTTTCTGGACGGACTATTAGTTTAATCAGTTTCTCCACAGAAGAACAATATCAAGATGGATTTGGACCTTTAACAACTGGGTTTAAAGTCATACCTTTCGGTGATGCTGAAGCATTAGAAAAAGCGATGACTCCTCACACTGCTGCATTTTTGGTAGAACCAATTCAGGGAGAAGGAGGTATTATTGTTCCTCCTAATGGATTTTTAAAACAAGCAGAAGAAATCTGCAGATCGCATAACGTATTACTAATTTTTGATGAAATTCAAACTGGATTGGGAAGAACAGGCAAAATGTTTGCCCATCAATATGAAAATGTCAAACCAGATGGTATAACCGTAGGAAAAGCCTTATCCGGTGGCTTTTATCCAATTTCTGCTTTCATTTCTACTGACGAAGTGATGAGTGTCTTTCAACCAGGAGATCATGGTAGTACCTTTGGAGGAAATCCTTTAGCTGCTGCAATTGGGAACGCCGCACTTGATGTCATTCTGGACGAAGATTTGCCAGGAAAAGCGGCTATTTTGGGAGAATATTTTCAGACGAAATTACAATCTATCAAAAGTTCACATATCAAGGAAGTACGCGGTAAAGGCTTACTCATTGGGATGGAATTACACCCGGAAGCTGGTGGTGCCAGACGTTTTTGTAAGGCGTTAGCCAAACAGGGATTATTAGCCAAAGAGACAAGAGATAATGTCATCCGTTTTGCCCCACCTCTTGTTATTTCTCAAGATGAAATCGATTGGGCATTTGAGAAAATTGAAGGAGTTTTGACTAAATGAAAGAACTCAGAACTCACCGGGGATTGATGATAAAAAGCATGCAAGCCCCAATACGGTTCAGTTAAGGATTTTTGGTAAGATTTGGTGATCTGTAGAGACGTAGCATGTGAGGCAGTGCGTTGGGGAGGCACACCGTTGGGCGGCTATGCCGACTTGAAGGTTGTGCCGTCGGGTTCCCCGACTTGTTCGCATGATTGCGTCTCCCCTTGGGAGAAGCAACTGCCGTTCGCGTAGCGTCTCCGGAGGAGATACCCGAAGGGCTACGTCTCTAGATTGCTTTATTTACGGGGAGGCAAACTGGTGAGTTGGTAGGTTTTAACCTATGTGTTCTTCTTAAAAAATTTTTGGTTAGTTTAGTGTACTCTGGAGTATACTGAAAAAATTGTCGTGTCTGAGAAGTTATAAGTAACAAAATTGATTAGTTGTCTCATCCAACCCATGAGTGTCTGGGGTTTGCATGTCAGATTAAACAAAAGACGGCAGTCTGATCCGGGTATGTCCTGGTATGACCACTGTGAAGCGCCTAGTAGCAAGGCAAGACTAGCCTTATAGTCGCAATACGGACCGTGTAATGTTTATTATCAATGGCAAGGAGAATCTACCATGAATCGTGAAGAACTTTTGCAACAGACTGTTGAACCAATTGACATTAAAGCTTTCGATGTCGTTGGTTTGGTGGAAGCAATGGGTAAGACGGCTTTTCAGGCTCGAAATTTGGGACGTGCAGCAAAAATCTACGACGCGATGCTGCAAGATAAAGAATGCACGATTATTCTGTGTTTAGCTGGCTCTTTGTTTAGCGCTGGGCTAAAGGAAGTCGTCCACGACTTAATTACTCACAATATGGTAGATGCGATCGTCTCTACCGGTGCTAACATCGTTGACCAAGATTTTTTTGAAGCATTGGGTTATCGCCATTATGTGGGCGATCCTTTTGCTGATGATGAGGTGTTAAGACAAGAACGGGTTGACCGCATATATGACACCTACATTGATGAGGATCAACTGCGGGTGTGTGACATGACGATCGCAGAAATCGCCGAAACTTTAGATAAGCGTCCCTATTCCTCACGGGAATTTATTACGGAAATGGGCGCTTATCTACAACGCCGTGGTAACTATGGAAAATCTGTAGTCCAAGCGGCTTATGAACACCAAGTTCCAATTTTTGTTCCGGCTTTTAGCGACTGTTCTGCTGGGTTTGGACTTGTCCATCACCAATGGAATTCCCCAGAATCTCATGTCACGATTGACTCGGTGCGCGACTTCCGGGAGTTGACGCAGTGCAAACTCGCTTCCAACTACACTGGATTATTCATGATTGGTGGCGGTGTACCGAAAAACTTCGCCCAGGATACAGTGGTAGCGGCAGAATTACTGGGATTTGAAACCAGTATGCACAAGTATACAATTCAAGTCACCGTCGCTGATGAGAGGGATGGAGCTTTATCTGGTTCCACCCTCAAAGAAGCTCATTCTTGGGGCAAGGTAGATAAAGCTACCGAACAGATGGTCTTTTCAGAGGCGACTGTGGCGTTACCGTTAATTGCGGGGTATGCGTACGGTAAGGGAAATTGGCGCGATCGCCAACCCCATCGTTTAGCTCAGTTGTTTAGCAAACCTCAATCCAAGGTAAAAGCTTGAGATAAATTCTTTGCTCGCTTAGTACAGCCCACCATAAATGAGGTACGGAATTCGCTTTTGGAATGAGCAGTGTTCAGTACGCTCACGATTTTGATTTCCGACCCCTTAAAGGGGTCGGAATTTTAATTATGGTAGGTTGGGTGGAGCACAGCGCAACCCAACATGAAATTTGAGATTTCCAACCCTAATTTAGGGAGATCCAATAAAAAAAATATCCAACCTAAGCCCTTCGGGCACGCTACGCGAACAACAACGGGACTACGACTAGTTAACGGGTTTAGGCTGTTTCCCGCCCTTCGGGCGGGAAACAAGGTTGGATATTTTTTTCTTTGTAAGTGCCTTATGAAACGCTGTACTTACAGGCTGATAAAGAATATTGTACTTCAGTCGCTCGCACTCTTTCTAAACCATTTTGTTTCAATTTCAAACCAGTCGTTTCACAAAAACTTTGTGCTATCAATGCAGCTTGGTTATATCCACGCTCTTTTTGCTTATTGAGGTGCAGTGGGATGGGAACAACCACAACTCTATCGGACATGGGTGAATGTAATAGCCATGCTTCTCCGAACAATTGACCCAAAGGACGGGCAATTTGGGGTTGATTTTCGTATTTCATTGTAGCGATACGCATGCAGGCGTCTGCGCTCCGCGCAATCGCCCGTTTAAGCACACCGCCATATGCCCCCAAGCAAACACTGGTAGGGGGTCTTTCCACAGATATCTGGGGTCTTTTAGGTAACATTTTTGCAACTGTCTGGTACATTTTTGGCACAAGTCCTGGGAGGTCGGACGCTGACAAAGAGGGCAGTTGGATTGTAGAAAAAGGTTGAGTAAGCCTTTAAAATTTTGTGTCCAGTTTTTTATCTACGCTTCCCCGAAGGGCTCAGGACATAGGAGGGAAACCCTCCGTAGATATCTGGCATTGGAAATCCTACCAAGAGCGCTGGTCTCACCGTAAGACGTGGCCGTTCCCACTAGGGTGTACGCAGTTCATGATGGCTACTTTACCAATACTTTATATAAAAGTGGCTAAATGTAAACAATGTATGATTTTATTGATATTTTACGTAAAATTGCTGAGTGATCCGGAAAAATAACTAAAGCCATATTTTATTTCGTATGGCTTCAATTAGGTTGTAGAAACCCTGTTTAAAGCAGCACATACATAATGGTTGCAACAGAGTTACAGCATAAATTGACTCAAATGTTGGCAAAAAATCAGAAAAACAGAAAAAGAAATGAGCCATGCTAGAAAAAATAGCTATAGCGGCTTGCCTGAGTTAGAGAAGTCGAAAGACACCGAAAAGGCAACAAGGAAAAGGGATGGTTTTGCTTTCCCGTTTATCAGTGTGTTATCAACGCTTTTAGAAGTAACACAAATGATTGCCATTTGGGCAGCGGGGATGCTAAAAGGACTAACCCACTTAGTATCCAATTTGTTTAAAAGCACACAAATAAAAAAGAGCACGACAATTGCTGCACTAGTGATGGCTGCAATCTTAGCCGGACATAGTGTATCAGCGCAGGTTAATGGACCACCTCCCCTGGGTGGGATAGAGGTTCCAAAACCAAAGAATCTGACGGATTTCGTAAAAGATGAAAAAGCTGCGATCGCCCTAGGAAAGTCTCTTTTCTGGGATATGCAGCTTGGCTACGATGGCATCCAGTCTTGTGCTAGTTGTCACTTTAATGCTGGAGCAGACAGCAGATCCAAAAACCAAATCAGCCCAGGTTTCATTGATAGGACTTTCACCCCGGGAAAAGGTCCGAACTACCAGCTGACGGCAGCAGATTACCCATTTCATAAGCTAGCAAACCCAGATGACATATCTTCGACCGTTGTCTCTGACAATAATGATGTTGCTGGCTCGCAAGGGGTCTTTAGGGCAAGATTTGTTGACGTTAATCCTGGCAGTGACAAGGACAAAGTGACGCCTTTGAAGGATCAAGTCTTCAATGTGAATGGCACGAACGTGCGTCAGGTGACCCCCCGGCATTCACCATCAGTGATCAACGCAGTGTTTAACTTTCGGAACTTCTGGGACGGACTGGCTCAAAACACCTTCAACGGGGTAAATCCCTTGGGGTTGAGAGACTCTAATGCTTATGTTTTGAAAGCAGTTCACCGAAAACGACTGGAAGATGTGCAAGTTAGTCTCAATAATTCCTCACTGGCTTCACAGGCGGTGGGACCACCGGAGAATTCCTTGGAGACGTCAGCTGAATTAACCAATGTCACCACGCCGTTGAGAATTGAGTTATCTGGAAACGATACTACGGTTAAGGTGTTCGACACCCTAGGTCGGACTGTTAACAATACCGTTGATGCGGAGGTCTTGGAAAACATTACCAACAGCGATGAGCAGGCAAGCCGACTATCTCCTGGGTCCAATAATAAGCGTTTCAGAAGGGTGGGTAGGAAGCTCGGTAAGAAGTTCCTTGCCTTAAAGCCTCTTGCCAAGCAGATTGTAGCTTATGATGACAGTGTTTTAGGTTCTTTAAGCAACTCCAGTGCCTATTCATCTAAACCAGGTCTGAAAAAGTCTTACGAGGCGTTGCTCCAGGACGCCTTTAAGCGGGAGTGGTGGGATTCAGATATGATTATCAAAATTAACCCACAAACCGGTAGGCGAACCTTCTCGCACAAAAAGGGCAAGTTGAACACCAACGAATTCACGCTAGCAGAGTACAACTTCTCGCTCTTCTTTGGGCTAGCAGTTCAGGCGTACGAGTCAACATTGGTTTCTGCTGAGACACCATTTGACCAGTTCTTAGCTGGAAACAGTGGCGCTCTGACGGCACAGCAGCAGCTGGGATGGAACGTTTTCCAAAACAAGGGTACGTGCATTGCCTGCCACGCAGGATCGGAATTGACCGCCGCTTCAGTGACTACCGTCGCTCAAAGGGGACGAATCGGACGTGCGCCTGTGCAGGCTGGTGGGCGTCCTGAAGACAGTGGCTTCTTTAGCATCGGCGTCAGACCTTCCAGCGAAGACCCCGGTTTGGGTGGTAATGACGGTTTGGATGGTAATGGTCAAGGCAATCCCCTGTCGGAAGTCCGGCTAGCTCAGCAGGGGAAATTTAAGCAGCTCCTCGGCGAAGACCCCCCTACACTCAATCCCCCGCTTGATCCAAATGAAGCGGTGACTGCAGACGGAGCCTTCAAAACACCAGGACTTCGCAATATAGAACTTACTGCTCCTTACTTCCACAATGGTGGTCAGTCAACTCTGGAGCAAGTGGTTGATTTTTACAATCGAGGCGGCGACTTTGGTGGACTCCCGCCGCTGAATCTAACACCTGAGGAAAAACAGGGGCTGGTTGCTTTTATGAAAGGGCTGACTGATGAGCGAGTCCGCAATCAAAAAGCGCCCTTCGACCACCCGCAACTGTTTATTCCTAATGGACATCCAGGAAACCAAAACTCCGTCACCATCGACCCCAACGTCAAAACACAAGACGGTACCACGCAAGCTACGGATTCTCTGTTGGAAATCCCGGCTGTTGGTCAAAACGGTGGTAATCCTCTGCCGAAGTTCTTGGCAACCTCTTGAGGAATTGACGTAGTTCCTAACTTCTCAAAAGCCTGGGAAACCAGGCTTTTTTAATGAAGCAATTTGACATATACTCTGTCGCAACGAGCTGTTTCTACACCTGTTGCTTTTTGATACCCGTTGCTTTCGTACAGCTTGACAGCTTCGCTCAAAACACTGACGGTTTCAATCCAAATTTGCTGAAAACCACCAGATGCGTTCGCTGCTTCTAATTCTTGTAGCAAACGTTTCCAAAAGACAATTTCCATACCTCAAGTCGTGTACTCGGCGTTAATCTTCACGTAGTCATAACTCAAGTCACAACCCCAAGCCTTACCTGAACTAGAACCAGTGCCAATACTAACGGAAATTAACACGGTATCTTCTTTGAGGTACGCGCCTTGTGCTGCTTGTTTCAAATACTCACTTGCAGCTTTCTTATCAAATGGTAATGGTTGACCATTCTCCATCAGCAAGATATCTCCTAACTTTATTTTCAGGTTTTCTTGCTCAAAAGGAACTCCCGCACGTCCGGCGGCTGCGGCGATACGTCCCCAGTTGGGATCGCGTCCAAAGATGGCAGACTTGACAAGAGAAGAACCTGCAATGGTTTTGGCAATTTGACGGGCTGCTTGTTCATCTTGCGCCCCTGTGACTTGCACTTCTATAAGACAAGTTGCGCCTTCACCGTCACGGGCGATCGCCTTCGCCAAATGCTGGCACACTGCTGTTAACATCGCCTCTAATTTTTCTGCTTCTGCGCCCATTTCAGTTATTGCTGGGGTGCGCGATTGACCGTTAGCAAGAGCAATTAAACTATCATTAGTACTCGTATCCCCATCAACAGTGATGGAATTAAAACTTCTGTCTCCCGCGCGACTCAACATTTGTTGCCACAGAGTGGGAGACACAGCTGCATCACAAGTCACAAAGGCAAGCATTGTTGCCATGTTGGGATGAATCATCCCGGAACCTTTGGCGATACCTCCAATTCGTACTGGGCGATCGCCCATCATTGTCTCTAAAGCAATAGATTTTGTCACCAAGTCTGTGGTAACTATCGCACCAGCCGCTGCATCTGAGCCTGTTTCACTCAGTTCTGCAACGAGTTTCGGAATTCCTGCTTTGAGTGCATCCATACGAATACGTTGCCCAATCACACCCGTGGAAGCGAGTAGCACAGATTCTGAGGGAATGTTGAGTGCTTGGGCTACTGCCATTGCTGATTCTAAAGCGTCTAACCAGCCTTGATGACCAGTTGCAGCATTGGCTTGTCCAGCATTGCAAAGGATCGCACGGGCGCTATGCTTTGCTTGCAAGCTTTGACGACAATAATCCACACAGGCAGCTTTGACATGACTGGTGGTGAAGACACCTGCGGCGATCGCCTCCACATCTGACACTATCAAAGCCAAATCGGGCAATCCTGAAGATTTCAACCCTGCTCTAATTCCTGCTGAGCGATACCCTCTAGGTGCTGTGATACCACCACTAATTTCTTGCCAGTCTGCCATTGTTTTTCCCCTGTTTGATCACAGCGCCAGATTTTTGCTTGTGGCGTTCTGCATTCTGAGTTCTTGTCAATGGTGATTATACCAAGCTTTTGGTTCTACTTTCATTTTTGAAACTCTTGACAAAGTAGCAGCCATTTATCGCTAATAATTAATTATTAAACAAATAAAAAGAGAGCCACTTGGGCAGCTCTCCAGATCATCAGGGTGCATCTTTGTATATCATACTAATACATAAAGGGGGTGATTGGCTAGACCCCTCATTTATTTTTTTTTTCAGAAATTCTTCAGAGGACACCAAACCCAAAAAGGGGATAAAAAAAAATAGAGAGCCACTTGGGTAGCTCTCCAGATCATCAGGGTGCATCTACATAACATAGTATAGCACTTTCGGACTGAGGGTCAAGACCCCTCACCCCCTTTTTTTAAAATTTTTTTTGAGACAATTCAAAAATCACCATACTGAGTATCTGCCAGCAGATGCTTATTGCGAAAAGTGAACTCTATAAATATTGTATTTTCGTAATGTTGGTAAGGCAACCCGATGATTGTTGAGAATGGATGAGAGATTACCAGAGCAACTTGATACTCCCACCTCATCCAAATTTCGGTGTTCCACTTGAGTAAATGTGAATCAGGCAATGGCATAGAGTGCTCGTCCGTTTGGGGCGAATGATTTTTGCACCTTCCTGGTGTCAGCTTTAGGAACTGAACACTTATCTCAAAATTAATAAGCTCTTAAAACCTAGTTAATACTCAGTTGATAAGTTAATCTTGCCACAAAAGTCGGAAGTTAGAAGTAAAAAGGTCTTTCTGTGTGGCTTTTTGACGTCACCCTTGTACTTCAAGCACGAACAATGTGCTGTCTCAAAACTTGATCAACTTGGCAATGAGTCCGTTTTTATCCCGCTTTTAGTTTTCCCTGTATTTCAACAATCTCCAACAAGGATACATATGGAACGTTTTCAGTTTGCTCGCGATCTGGCTACTAAACACAAGCGACGGCGCTTTCTGATTGGTACTCTTGGTGTGAGTGCAAGTGTCATTGCCAGTCAATGGACTCACAAAGTTGTTGCACAGCCTAGTTTTTCTGGTTATCCGTTCAGTCTTGGGATTGCTTCTGGTGAACCTTTACCAGATGGTGTGGTGCTATGGACGCGGCTAGCCCCAGAACCGTTAAATGGTGGTGGAATGCCGTCTGTGAATGTGCCAGTACAGTGGCAAGTCGCTTTGGATGAAAACATGAGAAATGTTGTGCGACGGGGTACGGCGATCGCCACCCCCGAATTTGCACACTCTGTCCATGTAGAAGTTGGCGGGTTGCAGCCTGATCGTTGGTATTGGTATCAGTTCAAGGCAGGTAATGAAGTCAGCAGCATCGGACGTACCCGTACAGCACCAGCACGCGATACCCGTGTTGCTCAGTTCCGCTTTGGCTTTGTCAACTGTCAGGATTGGCAAAACGGTTACTACACAGCTTACCAGGGCTTGGCGAAAGAGGAGCTAGATTTGGTCGTTCACTTGGGCGACTATATATATGAGTATGGACCACAACCTGGAGGTCCACGTCAACATAATAGTCCTGAAATCGTCACTCTTGGTGACTACCGAAACCGTCATGCTCTTTACAAAACTGACGCCAACCTGCAAGCAGCCCATGCTGCCTTTCCCTGGATAGTCACTTGGGACGATCATGAAGTAGAAAATAACTACGCCAGCTTGATTCCAGAAGAAAATCAAAGTCAACAGGAGTTTGTCACACGTCGTGCTAACGCTTACCAAGCTTACTACGAACATATGCCCCTACGTCGATTATCCCTGCCTCATGGTCCCTATCTACAGCTCTATCGGCGTTTCACTTTCGGCGACATAGCTGAGTTTAACGTGCTAGATACCCGTCAGTACCGCAGCAATCAACCTTGCGATGATGGTTTAAAACCTCGTTGTTCTGAAGCTTTTGATCCAAATGCGACTATGACTGGCACAAAGCAAGAACAGTGGCTATTTCGAGGTTTGAGCAAGTCTCAAGCTCGCTGGAATGTTATTGCTCAGCAAACTATGATGGCACAATATAACTTTGATGCGCGTCCAGGGCAAGAAGTTTTCAATTTGGATCAGTGGGATGGTTATGTAGCTGCACGCGATCGCTTCCTGAAATTTCTACAACAACAGCAACCGAATAATCCAGTTGTCATTACTGGTGACATTCATTCGAGTTGGGTACACGACTTAAAAACGGACTTCAATAATCCAAACTCTCCCACTGTTGGCACTGAGTTCGTAGGTACCTCAATTTCTTCCGATTTCCCTGAAACTTTTATTCCCCCAACTGTAGCAGCTTTAAGCGCCAATCCTCATACGAAATTCTTCGACGGCAAAAACCGGGGCTATGTGCGTTGTCATCTGACACAAAATAGTTGGCAAAGTGACTACCGGATTGTTTCCACGATTCGTGAACCGAATGCAAGTATCAGCACTCTAGCTTCGTTTGTCGTTCCAAACGGGCGATCTGGTGCTGAACAAGCGTAGTGCTGCTAGGCAAAAGTCAAAAGTCAAAGAACAATTTATTGGTGGCAATGTCAGTAGTCTGTTTGACGAAACTAGTGCAACCGTACTCAGCATCCCACAAGGATAACGGAGGTCTTGGCAGTGTTTGACAGACTTGTTTCAATTGTGCGGTAGATTTTTTAGCAGCTTGTATCCTGGAAAAAATAGGACTTCCTTCACCCACTCGTTGGGATTCGAGGAATTACCTGGTTGGCGGTGAGGCAGTCCGCCCTTGGAGGTTCCCGAGGCAGTGCGTTGGGGGAATCTCCAACCCCACTCCGTAAATACTTTTTCTTATTAATTCTCTGTCGATTGATCATCTGAAATTGAATTAGATGCAAATGGATCGGGTGTCATCATTGGTGTGGCTTTACTTCGCGGGATGGTGGATATCAATAGAATAAAGATGTGAGTGGCGCATGCGTTTATGTGGATGAGGATGGGTGTGAGGTTTTCTTATTGGTATTCCTGAGTGATGATTGTGCTGATGATGTTCATCGTGGATGTGTTCGTGTTCATGCCAAAGGCTTTCATGAACGTGTTCATTTTCATCTGCTTTTGGTGAGAGGGTAAGGTGTACTACGCCCAACAGCCCTAAACCAACCAAGCTGCCGTAAAGGAATTCGTTTTCCGTAAAGTGGCTTCCTAGCCATCCAGCCAACGGATAAGAGATTGCCCACCACAAATGACTCCAAGCGAAGTGTGCCCCGTAAACCCGCCCCTGTACCGTCCTGGGAATACGGTCAGCAATTAAGGTTTGGGTAGGTAAGTCCACCATATTTTGCCCTACTCCTGCAACTGCCCAAAGAACGATGAGCAAGGCTAAACTTGCATTGTTAGCAGGCAATAGCGCAACAGTGATGAGGGTTGCTCCCATCAGCACAAACGTTGTCCGTCCGATGCGTCTATCCAAGGCACCAATCACTACGGCACAAAGAGTCGCCCCGATGCCAAAAGCTGCCATCACCCAGCCGTATTGGACATTCCCTAATTTGAGTGTTCCTTGGACATAACCAACGGTGTTTACCAGAATTTGTGCGCCAGCAGTAGATGCGACCAGCTGCATCGCCAGGGCGTAGCGAATCAACGCATCGTCGAATAGACGGGTTGTCCCTTCTTTAATATCCTGCCATGTTCTGCCTGGTGTTCTTATTGGTTGCTCCTTTGGATTGACTCTCAGTTGACCTGGTAGGGTGAAGATTAAAATAGCTGCAACGATAAAGCTGAAAGCATCTAAGAAGAAAACCTGTCTTGCCCCGATAAAAGCCGCGACAGCCCCTGCCAAACCGGGACCAAGCACCGATAGTAGTTGGTAGGTGGCGCTGGAAAGGGCGATTGCTTGTGGGTAGTCATTCTCCCCTGTTACTTGAGGGATTGTTGCCTTATAGGTTGGGGAAAAGAAGGCATTGAAGACATTAAGCGCAAAAATGAGGGCATAAATTTGCCAAACAGCGATCACAAACGGAAGCAGTCCAACGATCACCATTCGCGCTAAATGGGTTGTGACCATGATGCGCTTGCGGTCAAAGCGGTCTGCGATCACTCCCGCCAGCGGTGAGAGTAACACGAATGCTGTAACACGCAGCGTCAAAGCACTGGAAAGCACAACGGCGGATTTTTCGCCAGCTAATTCAAAGGCAAGCAGGGCTAGACCAACCCAGGTCAGGGCATCACCTAACAGACTTATGGTTTGAGCTGAGTAAAGTCTGGCAAATACAGGGTTTTTTAAACTGCTAAAGAGCATCAAATTGCAATTGTTATAGGGGCATAGTTTTAAAATATTTATATGATAAACCTTTAACAGGTAATGGGGGGTGGGGGCATATTTTTTTGCTGATAAAAAGTGTACCAGAAGCCCACACCATAACTGTACTCAGTTTGGTGTTGGGTAGTTCACTGCAAAAAGTTCTTTAACCACCTTATTGCTTCACTTGTTGTCTGCTCACTTGCAATTAGAAGACATTGCCGTACAATTTCTGAAACGTTAGGAAAGTAACTGCTTTCTGCAAGTGCGTAACTTTCACCCTGCAATCTATAAACTAATAACTGGTTATTCTTTAGCAGCCAAACCTCTGGCACTCGATAAGGCAAATAATCATTGATATCTGTATAACTAGTAACGTCTACTTCAATTGCCAAATCGGGGGGAGGGTCGTTCTGCCAGTCGATGCGGTCTTTACCCTGAACTTGTTGCCAATTCTCAATGTAAAAGCAATAGTCAGGTTCAATACCACTGATTTCTGGCAAGCTCATGGTGATGGGTGTAAATGAGTCGTATATTCGGTTTAAGTAATCAAGTAGAGTTGTCACTATTAATGCAAGTAAACTTGCCTTTTTCCCATGCTCAGGTAAAGGAGCCATCAACAAAATCTCATTATGTCGATATTTGATACGAGGTATAGTGCGATCACCTAACTGTCTTTGCAGTCTTTGGTAGTCTTGCCAGTTTCCCAAGAGTTTCAAGACAGCACCAGGAGGTAATTCGATTCTTTCTGGTGTAATTACGGTATCCATTTTAGGGCTGACCATTATTGTCCTCCTTTTCTTCCATCCACTTCAAAGCCAGCACACGCAAGACATGAGCCATATTGCTTGCCAGCGTCGTTGCAAATCGCTTTGAACTGCTGACGTTCCTCCGAGGTAAAGAATGTTTGCACTGTAACAGCACCTGTTGTACGTCTAGTAAGGGTTATAGCTTTTTATCTAGGGAAAGTGACAGAAGCTCATGGAGTAGCCAGCGTGTTACCTTACTTGGAGACGCCGCCCAGCCAATAACACCTGACATGAACCAGGGTGCAGGTCAAACCATTGAGGATGTTGACGAATCTAAATGTTCTACCGAACAGCGATACAGGTTGACAAGATGACTGTCAGCCAAGCTGTAATAGACGTTTCGACCTTCCCGGCGGTAGTTAACTAAACGCATCGCTTTTAATAATCGCAGTTGATGACAAACGGCTGATTCCGTCATTTTCGTCAATGCGGCTAAATCACAAACACACAACTCTTGGGAAGACAAAGCTGAAAGAAGGCGCAGACGGTTCGTATCTGCCAGCACCCCAAAAACTTCTGCCATCTGTTGTGCCTTGTCTGTTGGCAGGATTTGCACTTTTGAGGAGCGTACATGCTCTAGATGTACCACATGAGTGTCACACTTTGGTGCATCAGAATTAGTGAGATTATCCAAGTCTTGCTTTGTCTTGCGCTTGTTCATGGTGTTCTTGGTAGAAAATGGTTCTCAATTTCAATAGTACCTAAAATAATAACAATTGTACAATTGAATAGTTACTCAATTGTTGTATTAGAATATTGGCAGTTAACTTTCTAGTCCTTTCTCCTTAGCTGCCATGACTCAAACCCCTTCCCTCAAGACTCAGCTTTTACAAGTTGATGGCATGGACTGTGGAAGCTGTGCCAAGACCATTGAAGCCAGTTTGCTTTCATTGCGCGGCGTAACGGAAGCTTCGGTAAGTTTTGCAACTGCAAAAGTCAAAGTTTCCTATGACACTAAGCTCTTGAGCGAAACTGAAATTAGAAATCGCATAACTGCTTTAGGTTATACGGTTAAACTGAGTGATGAAGCAAAGCCGCATAATCACACTCACTGTTGTCACAGCGACCACACCCATGTTGAGGTGGCACCTGCTAAAAAGCTACAGGCACAAATCGGAGGGATGGATTGTGGCAGCTGTGCCAAAACAGTTGAAGTTGGCTTGCAGCAAATAGCAGGCGTTTTGTCAGCATCGGTCAGCTTTGCTACGGGAAGAATGCAAGTATCCTATAATCCACAGATCCTTAGTGAGACGGCAATTTATGACCGGGTTAGAGCTTTAGGTTATACGGTTGAGCAGAGTCGTGAGGTCAAGCCGCACCATCACTCTCATTCCTGTTCTGGCAACCATGACCACGAACATGATGACCACGAACACGTTGAAGTGGCTTGTGCGAAAAAGCTACAAGTGAAAGTAAACGGAATGGATTGCGGCAGTTGTGCTAAGACGATTGAGGTCGGCTTGCAGCAAATGGCAGGGGTAACAGATGTATCGGTTAACTTTGCCACTGAACGATTGCAACTATCCTACGACCCGCAACTAATAAGTGAAGCAGCAATCTATGACCGAATTAAAGGTCTGGGATATACGGTTGAGCAGAGTCTTGAGGTAAGTGAGCGCCATAACACCCACGACGATTGCGATGACCATAACCACGCTCATCCAGTCGCCAAACCGACTCAAAAACGCGATCCAGCAGACTGGAAATTCTGGATTAGTAACCGTCGGGGACAGAGCGTAATTTTAGCGGGAGTAGGGTTAATTCTGGGCTTACTGGCGCAATATTTAGCGCTTCCCGTCTGGATAGCACGAGGTTTTTATGGCATTGGCATCGTCATTGCTGGCTATCCTATTGCACGGGCTGGTTTGTTTGAGTTGCGTTTGCGCCGCGCCGATATGAATCTGCTCATGACGATTTCAGTTATTGGGGCAGTGATTTTAGGGGACTGGTTTGAAGGAACGCTCGTCCTTTTTTTGTTCTCTTTAGGTACAACGCTGCAAATTTTTACCTTTGGTCGCACGCGCAATGCTATCAGCGCCTTGATGGATTTGACTCCATCTACTGCTACGGTTAAGCGGGGAAATCAGGAGGTGAGAGTACCCGTTGAAAATGTTCAAGTGGGGGAAATTTTGACGATTCGACCAGGACAGCGTGTGGCGTTGGATGGCGTAGTGATTTCTGGTACAAGCGCAATTGACCAATCCCCGATTACAGGGGAGTCAATCCCAGAAGATAAAGAAAGAGGCGATACGGTTTATGCTGGGACGTTGAATCAATCAGGTTTTTTAGAAGTTAAAGTCACTCATACATCTAATGATACGACCGTTGCCAAAATTATTCATTTGGTAGAAGAAGCGCAAGGAAGCCGTGCTCCCACGCAGCAGTGGGTAGATCGGTTTGCAGAGGTTTACACTCCGATTGTAATTTTGATCGCGATCGCCATTGCTGTCATTCCACCTTTGGCATTTGCCCAATCTTTTAACGTTTGGCTCTATCGGGCGCTGGTGATGCTCGTAATTGCCTGTCCTTGTGCCTTGGTCATTTCTACTCCTGTTTCAATTGTCAGCGCTATTGGTGCTGCAAGCCGACAGGGGGTATTATTCAAAGGAGGTAATGCACTGGAAACAGCCGGACGTCTGACTAGCCTTGCCTTTGATAAAACTGGCACCCTTACGCAAGGTTTACCCGTTGTGCAGGAAGTTTATGACCTTGGGAACGTAAGTACAAATGTGGTATTACAGATTGCAGCTTCACTGGAACAACTCTCAGAACATCCACTAGCGAAGGCAATTGTGGCAAATGCTCGCTTAGAAGGGATAGACTTAGAAACACCTGTTAACTTCACAGCGTTACCTGGTAAAGGCATTCAGGCAAACTTTGGTGAAGTTTTATACTTTGTTGGCAATCGACGCTTATTCACAGACTCTGGTATTGGTTTGTCGGCTGTTGCTGAATCTCTGTTGGCTGAAATTGAACAACTCGGTCAAACCCCGGTGCTGATAGGGACGACTCAAGAAGGATTATTGGGAGTGATCGCGCTTTCGGATGGACTGCGGTTAGAAGCAACGGAGGCGGTGCGACAGCTCAAGCGCTTTGGGTTAAAACGGTTGGTGATGCTAACGGGCGATCGCACTGCTGTTGCTAAGCAGATTGCCCAAGAAGTAGGAATCACAGAGTATCGAGCAGAACTTTTACCCTCAGACAAGCTTCAAGCAATTGAACAAATGCGTGGTTCTGGGGTGGTAGGTATGGTTGGAGATGGTATTAACGATGCCCCAGCCTTGGCTGCTGCGGATATTAGCTTTGCTGTTGGTGGAATTGACATTGCCCTAGAGACAGCAGATGTTGTACTAGTTGGGAGTGACTTGAGACGGCTTGCTTATGCAGTGGATTTAAGTCGCCGTACTGTCTTAGTGATTCAACAGAATGTCGTCTTTTCTCTGGTAACAAAAGGTTTGTTTTTGTTGTTGGGGACTTTTGGTTTTGTTGGGTTAGCGATCGCCGTCTTAGCAGACACAGGAACTTCCCTGCTTGTGACTGCCAACGGAATGCGCTTATTTAGAACCAAGACTGTTGAAGATTAGGCAATGGCACATAACCACAGCCACAGGCATCACGACTCGTAATTGTTACTGTCCAAGACCTGCACCCCGATTCGGTTCATTTTTGAGCACTATTACTTCTTGACAAATCGTTTCTGACCTTAACCTGTCAACGATGGCAACACTACTGTGAAGCAGACTTTCATGGGTTTGGGTTTGATAACGGGTTAACAGTTAAAGGCAATTGAACGATGAAGGTGCTACCTTTACCAAGTTGGCTTTGCACATGCAGGCTACCTCTGTGTGCTTCAACAATAGCAGTCGCGATCGCCAGTCCTAATCCTGATCCACCAGTGGTACGCGAGCGATCGCTATTCACCCGATAAAAGCGATTAAAAATCCGCTTTTGCTCACCAGGTGCAATGCCAATCCCCGTATCTTGAACTTCAATCACAGCATAACCGTTGTTGCATTTGAGAATGACATTTACATAACCGCCTGCTGTGGTGTATTTAATGGCATTAGCAATCAAATTAGAAAGCAGCCGTAAAAGTTGGTCTTCATCTCCCATCACATACAACGGCTGATCAGACAACACAGAAGATGTTAATTTCAAAGAAGCTGCACTCGCTAACGCGGAAAACTCTTCTATAAGGTCATGAATCAAAACGTTGAGACAGCAAGGTACCCATTGTGTCGCCAGCGTTTGCTGATCCAATCGAGATAGTAGCAGTAAGTCACTTACCAGTTCAGCGAGTCGGTAATTTTGACGTTGAATAGATGCCAGGGTATCTCGTGCTTCTTGTTCAGATAGATGTTCTATATCAAGTATAGTTTCTACTGTTGCATTAATTGCTGCTAGAGGAGTACGCAACTCATGGGAAGCATCAGACGTAAACTGTTGCATTTGTTTGTATGACCTGTCAATTGGTCGCATCGCCAATCCCGCTAGCCACCAACTAGAACCGCCAACAAGGAGTACTGTAATGGGCAATCCCAGCGCCAAAACCAATTTTAAAGCAGCGAGACGATTATCAAGCTCTTTGAGAGAGCGCCCCACCTGTATATAGCCCCAAACCTGATTATCTTGAATATGCAACGGCAAAGTCTTTTGATTATAACGATTGCCTTGCGGGTCTTTGAGTGTTTGCCACACTTTTGTTTGCACAATCGCTGGTAATTCGTGAGGTTGGAAACCAGCTGCAGCAATTAAGCGTCCTGAAAGATTGACAAAACGGATGTAATATTGCTTATTTTTGTAAACAGGACTAAAAAGACCGTGTTCAGGAAGTGTATGTTGGCTTTGACCAAAGATTTTTTCAGTAGGGCAGCTAGACTCAACTAGACAAATATTTGGTAGAACCTGTTGGAAAACTGGCTCCATACGACCAGGTTTTTTCAAAGTCGGTTCAATCACATCATGTAGTGTGCCTGAGACAGACTCTAGTTCTTGGTTGATGGAAAACAAGTAAGCGTCAATAATGACCTCATAAACGACGAAACCGCATACAGTCAAAATCAGACCCATTACTACTGCATACCACAGAGCAAGGGAGGTGCGAGTCTGACGAAACAGTCTAATTTGCATCGCTGGAATTGAAACGATAGCCCATACTCGGGACGGTTTCGATAAAACCATCACAACCATGTTCTGACAATTTACGTCGCAACAGTCGGATTTGAGCCGCCACTACATTACTAATACGTTCCGCATTCAACGTATAAAGATGGCTCAAAATTTGTTCGCGGCTAAGAATTTGGTTGGGATGTTTCATGAAGTATTCCAACAGATGAAATTCTTTCTTGGTTAAAGAAATGACCTGACTATCACCATTAGGGTGTTGATAGCAAACTGTACCACTACCATAATCTAAAATAAAACTACCAACTTGAAGTTGTTGAGGCTGAAACTGGGGCGATCGCCTTTGCAATGCACGCAACCGCGCCAGCAATTCCGCCATCCCAAACGGTTTAACCAAATAATCATCAGCCCCTGCATCCAGTCCAGCTACCTTATCTGCCATACTATCTTTAGCTGTAAGTATCAGAACGGGTAAAGGATTGCCACGAAGCCGTAATCGCTTGCAGAGTTCTAAACCCGATATTCCTGGCAATAACCAATCAAAGATTGCCAGTGTATATTGTGTCCATTCGTTCTCCAGGCAAATCCAAGCTTCAGTACCGTCTAAAACCCAGTCAACAATATATTTTTCCTTGCTCAATTTTCGCGCTATTGACGCGCCTAGATCTGGCTCATCTTCAACTAGGAGAATTTTCATAACGAGCAGAGATACCTTTGAAGTTTGTTCATCAATAAACTCTAAGCGTAGTCACACTAAGTAAGTGGGCGGGGAAATTTATAACTATGTAACGAAAACTTAACCAGAGCGATTAGAGTTAAACCTGATACGTTGTGTACTGTAGTTACCTTTTTCCCCCCTAGCTTTGATACCATCAATCACCGCATAAGCGAGGTCTAACTCATCATTGAATATTTGCCCACATAGTTCATCTTTTTTAAGGTGCTGCGACTCCAATTCAATTGGGTTCATCTGCGAACAGTATGTAGGCAAAAAAAAGATGTACAAACCCATGTGTTCCCACTTTGACCATAACTTTTGGGCGTCTTTACATCGGTGTATTGATCCGTTATCTTGTACAATTACTCTGATGCGTCCAGCGTTTTGAGCTTCTTGGGCTTCTTGTTCCATCATTTGGATGTAGGACTTGCGGTCAACCCCACCGATGACCAAACCATAAACAAAGCTAATTAAAGCGTTTTAGTAGCTCACTTTTGTTAAAATTGAGGTCGCGATGATCGCCTCTAAAAGAGCTTGTTCAGTATGTTGTCAATGGATAACTTTTTTTATGTAAAGATGAGCTTAATATAGCAGAGATGATAAAGTCCCAGCCAGTTAGCCAGATAATCAACTCAGGAGTTATCTGTTCTATGATTTTCTGTGACGAGCAGCACAGCTTAAAGGATAAAGACTGATCGTATAACTGATTGAGGGTTGAACAGTTTTGCCACTGTAACTCAGCTTTAAGATGTTCCCAAAATTGTTGTATGGGGTTCAGTAGTGGAGATAATGGTGCTAAAAAGATAGGGATAATCTTCTCTTGAATGCAAACAAGTTTAGCGGAAAATTTATGGCTTTTGTTAACCTCACGAGTGAACATGATGCTAAGTTTGATTTTTTAAATCGCTTTTGCCGATTAGCAACTGTCAATATTCTTTCAGGTATCATGGTACCTCTAGCAGGGTTAGTCGATGTGGCATTTTTGGGACACTTGACTGAAATCCGTCACTTAGCAGGAGTCATCCTGGCTACGATCTTGTTTGACTACCTCTACCGCGTTTTGAAATTCATACGCTCTTCAACCAATAGTATGACAGCGCAAGCCGTTGGACGAGAGGATTTCAACGCAATGATGCTAGTGGGACTGCGAAATGGGTTAATCGCTTTGGGAATAGCCGCACTAATTCTGATTTTCCAGTACCCCATAAGAGAACTGGGATTTACCCTATTGAGTGCAAATTCAGAGGTAAAAGATGCAGGTGTTGCTTATTTCAATGCTCGAATCTGGGGAGCACCTGCAGTTTTGCTAAACTATGTTTTGATTGGTTGGTTTTTTGGGCGGGAGATGAATAGCTTCGTATTGGTGATGTCCCTGATTGGTAACGCAGCAAACGTTGTGCTGGACTACGTAATGATTATCAATTGGGGTTGGGAAACTGCTGGGGCTGGATTAGCAACAGCTATTAGCCAGTATTTGACGCTGTTGGTCGGTCTGACGTTTGCGTGCTTTAATATCAAATGGCAGGATTTCCCCGCTGTTCTTCAAAAGGTTTTGGATTGGCAAGCCCTTAAAGCCTCCTTTGCCTTGAATGGAAATATACTTATCAGGTATTTAACTTTTATTACTGCTTTAGCCGTGTTCACCAATTTGAGTTCGTTAATGGGGACAACAATATTGGCTGAAAACGGTTTACTATTACAAGTTGTGACTTTAAGCATTTTCGTCATTCAGGGAGTTGGACACGCTACCCAAAGTCTGACAGGTAAATTTAAAGGTAAAGGTGATTCCAAAAAGTTACTGCCACTCATTATAGTTGCTACGCTCAGTAGTTTGTTGTGTGCACTTCCCTGGGCAATAGTATCTATCGTCTTTCCAAAGACGATATTTGGGTTATTAACTAATCATGCTGAACTTACCAATGACATTGATAGGTACACTCTCTGGTTACTACCTGTGTTAGCATTTGCTGCGATCGCTTTCATGCTAGAAGGATATTTTATTGGTTTAGCAGAAGGCTCGACTCTACGTAACTCTTCCTTAACTGCCCTTGGGGTTGGATTTATACCCTTAGCTTTTGTTGCTTGGTATTTTCATAGTAACCATATTTTGTGGTTAGCTCTTTGTTTGTATATGATAACCAGCATGGTGATACTTGTAATACAGCTGCCAAGAACTTTTCACAATTACGATACTCATCATCAGCAGATCGCAACAACAAACATAACCTAAAAGCATTTGTCTATTATTAGACGCATTGCCCAATCTTACTAAATCAATAATCGCATCCAATACGGTTGGTGATAAGCACGCTTAACACAAACCCGGTTTCGTAAAAGTTACCGGGTTTTTTTGAGCAACAATTACGTTAACCGAACCCTTGATTTTTCTTCTCTGGTTTGAGATTGTTAACTAAAGTATACGTAAAAAAACTGATGTCAAGATTAAAGTTTATTTTACTGTTCGTAGTCGTAGTAGTCTCATTGATTACTTTCGATTTTGCTAGCACCCAAGCTAAGGTTATCAGTCTCAACCGCTATATCCTTCCTGGAGAGAGGGTTTTTCCAGAAGGTATTGCTTATCAACCCAAAACCAAAGACTTTTTTGTCAGCAGCACCACAGACGGCACAATTTTTCGAGGAAATCTCCAACAGGAGTCAGCGGAGGTGTTCTTACCCGGTGGTGCTGATGGGCGCACAACAGCCATCGGCTTAAAAGTGGACGACAAAGGTCGTTTGTTTGTAGCAGGAGGCAATACTGGTCAAATATTTGTCTACAATACTCACAGTGGCGAACTACTCGGTCAATTTAAGAACCAAAAGGCTTCTACATTCATCAATGATGTTGCTATTTCCCCAAATGGAGAAGCCTATTTCACTGACTCATCTGATCCAACTTTATACAAAGTTTCGATTAATGAGGCAAATGAAATTCAGTTTGAGGCTTGGCTCGATTTTACTGGTACGAGTCTAGAGTACCAGTCAGGATTTAACCTCAACGGTATCGCCGCAAGCAATGACGGTAAGTACCTGATAGTTGTGCAGTCTAATACAGGAAAGCTGTTTCGTATCGACATTGATAGCAAGCAAGTCACCGAAATTGATTTAGGTGGTGAACGACTAACCAACGGCGATGGTATCTTGCTCTCGCGCGGTAAAAAGCAAATTTTGTACGTTGTGCGTAATCAGCAAAAGCTGATAGTCAAAGTTGAACTAGAAGAGGATTTCTCCCGAGGTACTGTTGTCTCTAGCACGACTGATCCGTCGTTGGCTTACCCGACTACTATTGCCCAAGTTAGGAAGCAGCTGCTAGTTGTCAACTCTCAATTTGATAAACGTGGATCGGGACTGACACCTGAGTTACCGTTTACTGTTTCGAGTATTTCTACTCCTTGATTCAGTTTACAGTGAACAGTGATAACTGATAACTGATAACTGTTAAATTAACAATCGCACCTGTGAACCCTGCTGAGTTTTATTGACTTCAATTCGGGCTTGAAAGGCTTCTTTGAGATGGGGCATATGGGTTACAGTCAGGATGCAGGCAGGCATCAGATGCGATCGCACTCCGTGCCCGCCAAGGGCGATCGCATTAATCGCTGCAATCAGGCGATACGCCCTTGACGTCTCTTGCTTTGGGCGATACGCGTAGCGTCAAGCCGGAGGCTTATCGCATACTTGTGCATCTTGTGTCCCAAATCCTTCATCCACAATCAACAATTGCAACGCCGCCCCCGCCCGCTGCGCTAACAATTTCGCCAAAACTAAACGGATGGCAAAGTTAATTCTAAACGCTTCCCCACCAGAATAAGTTTCATAAGCCTGCATCCCGGAGATCGCAAGATATTGTTAAAGCTGTGGCGATAGCTTCGCTTGCCTCACGCGCAAAGCGCACGCACTCGCGTTCGGCAGATCGCTCTTAACTTCCGCAGCTAGGCATATACTTAGGTTACCATACTGAAAAATGGTAAAAAATCAGTCGTTCTCAGATTATGTACGAAGCTTTCATTGATTTAGATGAATTAATAGTGCGTTGTAGAGATAAGCAAGCAAGGAAGTTTATCAAAGAAGCAGTAGCTTGTTATAGAGCAGGGGCATACCGTTCTTGTATTGTGGCAATATGGAATGCAGTAGTATTTGATTTTCTTCATAAACTGAGAGAATTAGAGCTTTTAGGAGATAAAGAAGCATCAAAGTTATTGGAACAATTTGAAAAGCTGAGTTCAGAAAAAAAGTTCAAAGAGCTTTGGCAGTTTGAGTCAGATATTCCCAAAAAAGCGCTCAAGCCATTTGAATTAATCTCGACTGTTGAGATGTCAGATATTGAAAGATTATTTGAAGATAGAAGCCGATGTGCTCATCCCTCAATGACATCTTTGGAGGAACCATTTGAGGCGACAGCAGAATTAGCACGCTATCACTTAAGAAGTGCTATTACACACCTTTTAGAAAGACCACCAGTTCAAGGTCGTGCAGCCCGTGAAAGAATTTTCCAAGATATTAAGTCTGAGTATTTCCCAACAGACTCAGAACTGGCAATAAAGTATTTTCAAAAAAGTCCGTTAGCTCGCGCTCGCTTGGCTCTTATTAAAGATGTTGTTATAGGATTAACAATAAGCTTGTTAACAGAAGATCTTCCTGAAGATGAAAGAGAACGTCAATTTTCCGCAATTCATGCAATCTCAAGTATGTATTCTGAACAAACAAGAGAAATATTGAATGATAAATTGTCTGATATTATTCTCAACAAAGTCGTTGATACCAATTGGGATAAAGTAATTATCTACTTAGCAGATGTGAAAAATTGGGACACTCTTACCGAGCCATGCCAATTAAAAGCGCTAGCCTTTCTCGAAAAGCTTAACATATTTGACACATCAAGATATAATCTATGCGAGCAAAATGTTTATATATTCTTTAAAGCTGCTCAAATAAGTTTTTTAAAAGAAGCTATATACGTTAAGCTTCAACTGCTTACTCTGAAACAACTACTTTCTCTCAAGGAATTTTGCCAAGAAAAACTACAAAATAGCTCAATTAATGAAGTTATGGAATCTCTACTAGAAAAAGCTATTCACCAAGCTGATTTTAATGAATTAGTTTCAATGAGATCAAAGGATAATAATTCTTTAAATGAGAAAATTTATCTGTATTTAATAGAAAAAATAAAAGAAGCCTCTCTCGAAGAACTCTTAGACGAATTATCAAAAATCACAAAACAAGAAAATTTACTAGAAATCACTGAACAACGGCTGCTATATTTATTAGAGAAGCATTCTCTAGAAGAGTTACTTGAAGTGCGTAAATATTATATGCGCGCATTATCTCGTAGAAATCTAGAAAGGGCGATAGAACTACTGAATACTTCACTTATAAAACTCTCCCAAAAAGCAGATTTTGATGAATTAATACTCATGAAATCAAAATATAGTGACGAATTCTTCGAGGACTTAGTCAAACCTATATTGAGAGAAAATATTGCTAAAATCGTAAATAATTTTATATTATCATCCTCATATGAGAATGCAGCTTTCAATGCCAATATATTGTTTGAGATAACCGATTTTTTAAGCCCGGCACAATGGGAATCTATTCTAAAGGCGTTCTGTGAAAATAATCAGATATATGGTTCATTTCGTTGTTGTAGCATTTTTGAATCTCTCTTCAATAAATCTATAGAGCCTCATAATGGTGTACAGCCTTATTGGTTATCTTTCAGAGAAAATTTAAATACCTTCCAGATTCCTGATAAAAATATTAATAGATTGAAACAGGTAATTGATTCTTACGTTCCGATTAAGTGATTTTTTGCTGTCTATAGCAATCCTAAATGATTTGTGAAATTCTCTCTTCTCTCTTTTCTTGGTGTCCTTGGCGTCTTGGCGGTTCGTAAAAAAATAGTTTTTACAAATGAAATAGGATTACTATAGTACCTTGCATCATCAAATATAGTATCCATCAATTCCCGAAACCACTTATCGGCATAAACAGGATTTCGCTCTCTCAACCAAAAATAAGCAGCCTCAATTTCTGCATTTGCTGTTCGAGTCGTTCTAACTAGAAATGCCATACTTTTGTTGCATTTCTTGTTCAAATTCGCTCAAGGTAGTGGTTCTACCTGCTTCGACATCTTCCAATCCCTTCTTGATTCCAGCAATAGCTTCCAACTTCTCCAAAGCATCAAGCAGCTTCTGGTAAGATTCAGCATCTTGGACGACAAGTTCGGCTTTACCATTAACTGTCAGCACTACAGGTTTTCCCGTCTGCTTCATCTGTTCTAGGAATTCCAGCGTATTGCGTTTAAAGCTGGAGAGTGAATGTATATCTCGGCTAATGTTTATCATTGGGTTGATTATGCACTAAATTTGCACTTAATTTAATGCTATCGTACCCAAAAGCTTTTTAGATGTCTGGTGCAGTCTTAAATCAACAATCGCACCTGGGAACCCTGCTGAGTTTTATTCACTTCAATCCTCGCTTGAAAGGCTTCTTTGAGATGAGGCATATGAGTTACGGTGAGAATGCAGGCAAAATCAGAGGCGATCGCATTAATCGCTGCAATCAGGCGATCGCATCCTTCTGCATCTTGTGTCCCAAATCCTTCATCCACAATCAACAATTGCAACGCCGCCCCCGCCCGCTGCGCTAATAATTTCGCCAAAGCTAAACGAATTGCAAAGTTAATTCTAAACGCTTCCCCACCAGAGTAAGTTTCATAAGCCCGCGTCCCTCTGGCGTCTGCAATCAAAATGTCCAACGTATCTATCAGCTTGGCATTTTTCTTGCTTGCCTTACCACTCTTTCCTGCTCTTTGTGTCACAAATTGAACGTGTAATTGATTGGCACTCAATCGCGAAAGCAGCTGATTTGTCTCAGCTTCCAATTGAGGTAAGACGTTCTCAATCATCAATGCTTGGATACCATTTTTACCAAAAGCTTGTGATAACTCCTGATATATACGATGTTGTCTTTTTGCTTCTTGGAGTTGCTGCTGCTGTTGATAGTACTGAATTTGCAAAGTTTCCAGTTGGTGAGACTGCTGCTGCAAGCGTCCTAACTGGGCAATTTGTTCATCAAGTTGTCGTCTGCGTGATGTTATCTGCTGCTCTAATGCTTGAATTTGAGCAGATGGGTTTGCTGATTGTTCTAGTTGTTGGACGATGCTTTCAATTTGTGCTCCATATCTTTGCCGTTCTGTCAATCTCGCCTGCAAAGAAACCTCTAACTCTTGCAATCTTGTTTTGAGTTGGGGATACTGCTGCTGCGTTCCGACAAGCTGTTGATAGCGTAATTCCCAAGCTTGAGTTTTGCGTACAGCTATACGAAGATTGTTATGTTGTTCTGACACGTACCCAATTTCAGCAATCTGGCGCTCAAGGGCAGCAATTTGTCTGGCACATTCAGATTCAGTGGCTTCTTGCTGGATTTTGGTTTGTAATTGGGTAATTTGTGCCTCAATTTCTGGTTTTCGTGCGGCTAATTGTGTTTGACGCTTAGTTGCGTCTTTTATTTGGCTTAATCTAATCTCTGCCCATCGCCACCGCTCGACTTCGTTACGAGCAAGGGCGTGGTCTTGTTCATTATAGTTGAGTTGTTGTAAATATTGTTCGAGTTGCTGGAGTTCGGCGTGTGTGTCGTGGGCGTAGTCACCCATTTGGAGCGATCGCTCCAAGTGCTGCTTTTCGGCGACAATTTGTTGTAGCTGTTGCTCAACATCACTTGTCACTTCCAACTGTGCTGCCAATTGCCCTCTTTGTTCACGTAAGCTATCGTAAGGAGACAATTGTTGCGATATTTCTTTATATTCCTGTCTGAGAACCTGAATTTCTCTGTCTGAAACAGCCATTCGTTCTCGAACTATCCACAACTCATCCTCTGCATCTTTGTACTCTACTTTCGTTTTGTCTACCACACGGTTCCAGTGATGTTCGTCTAGAGGACGTTCGCACAAAGGACAGATAGCATTAGGGTTCTGAAGCATTTGCAGCTTTTGCTGAAGTTCTCCCAGTAGTTTTTCAAAGTCTCGTTGATGCGCCTGCAAACGTTCGATGAGGTGACGCCTTTCCTGTCCTTTTTCTTGAACTCGTTGCAGATAAACCCGCTTCTTCTCCAGTTCCGAAATCTGCATCGCCACTTCCACCACAGCTTGTTGCAGTTGCGGTTGGCGTCTGTGCTGACGTTGGAGTTGGTTTTCTGTCGCTTGCAATTGTTCAAATCGAGCCACTAAACCAGCATGAGCACGATCCAATTGACTTTGCAATCTCACCCGTTGTTGCAAAAGAGGAGTGACTTGTAATTGCAACTGATCCATTTGAGCAACACGGTTGCGTGCAGTTGCAAGTTGTGCTAGTGCAGCTTCGACTTCATCTGACTTGCTCAGAGTTTGCCGAAGTTCTTGCTCTTGTTGCTGTAAAGCCGCGAGTTGTGCTTCTGCGTGTTGTAATTGCCGTTCAATTTCGTTAATTTGTTGAGTGAGTTGCTGTTGCTTTTGTTGTCGTGTTTGTTGGGCGCGAGTGTGCTCTTCAAATTTAGCGCCCATTGCTTCTTCTTGAGATTGGAGAATTTGGTATTGGTTGTACCCGGCTTTAATTTCAGCTTCTTGAGTTAGGAGTTCTTCTAAAGAAGATAGTTGATTGTCAATTGCTGAGTGTTCTTGTTGAAGGCGATCGCAGTCTTGAGTCAGATTTTGATACTGCTGCCTAACAAAATTGAGTTGTTGTTCCCAGTTTTGTCGCTGATGCTGGACAACTTGCAAACTTTGTAATTGAATATTTTCAAAGGCTTGTACTTGTTGTAGTTGATTGATTTGCCCTTCTAACTCAGCTTGTTTTTGAGCAGTTGCTTCACGCTGTTGCAGTTGAGATTTTAACGAATCCAAAAGGCGCTCTAACTCTTCGGCTCTTGCTTTAAACTGACGTGAGAGTTCTTTTGCCCGTTCTTCTAATTCATCATACTGATTAAGTTTTAATAACTCTGCTAATATTTCCTTACGCTCAGTTGGTCGCTTCAGCATAAATTCATCAGCACGACCTTGACGCAGGTATGCTGAATTGATGAAAGTGTCGTAATCCAGCTTAATATGTTCTAAAATTAAATCTTGCGTTGCCCTTATGCCTTTGCCAGTTAGTGCGCGCAAACCTGTAGGCGTTTGTATTTGAAATTCCAGAGCACCATTTCCACCACGCGATCGCGTGCGAATTACTTTATATGTTTGCTGGTTTGCTTCAAAGATGAAATCAACTCTAACTTCTTTTGCACCTGTATGGATAACATCATCTTCTGAAGGAGCTCTGCTTTCACCCCAAATTGCCCAGGTAATAGCTTCGAGTAGGGAAGATTTTCCAGCGCCATTGGAACCACAAATACAAGCCGTATGTAACCCACGAAAATCTAAAGTCGTGTCACAGTAACTGAGGAAGTTTTTGAGGGTGAGTTGGATTGGAATCATTGAGGATTAGGCACCACACCTTTTTTGAGAAATAACAGTACAAATGCTCTGATTGCTAGTTTAGCTAGGTTATTATCATGTTTCTAGTCCTTAACACTCCAATTTTACGAATGTTAACAATATAGTGAGCAAATTTTTCTTATTAGGCAAACTTCTTTTACTGTCGTCGTGGAAAATTTAATCTTTCATCAGGTTCTTTCCTCTTTCCTTGTGATAAACAATAAGTTTGTTTGATGCTTTAAACGTTTTATAATGTCAAGCAAAAAAGAAGACATGAGGATAAGGAAAAAGAGGAGCGAAATACAGAGAGTAACAGAGGGAGGGAAATTTCTCGCTTACCCGTTCCCTCACTCACCGCTAGCAACATCATAAAGAAACACCATCTCCCTTCTACCCTGTTAAGAGCGATGCACTGCGCCGCCCTGACTAGCACTCTTGCTAGTCGAAGTGGCTGGGAGCTTGTTGAAGTGTTCCCTATTCCCTGTGTTTCTTAAAAAATCAAGAATTGTTACAAAAGGTTGACTTTTTCAGTAAAACAATAAACTCATTTTGAGTGTTAATTTAATAGCGCAAAACTAGAGATTTTGCAATTGGTAAACAGGACTTAGCAAGTAACTTATGCAGATTCGTCGCAATATTTACAGGATATTAGAGAGTGGTGGCTCAGAAATTGCCGCATATCGTAGGGGTGTGGAGGTGATGAAAGCCCGTTCCAATGTCAATCCAAACGATACAACTGGATGGATATTCCAGGCAAACATTCACGGCACTTCACTGAGGAATCCTACCTTTAATCAATTTTGGAATCAATGTCAGCACCGAAGCTTCTTCTTCTTGTCTTGGCATCGGATGTATATTTACTTTTTCGAGCGAATTGTGCGATCTGCTTCAGGAGATGCTAAGTTTTCACTTCCCTACTGGAATTATTCTGAGCGAAATCAGAGTGTTTTACCAGAGCCGTTTCGCATTCCTGCAAATAGTTCAAATACGTTGTATGTGAGTCAGCGGAGAAACCAAATCAATCAAGGGCAAGCACTACCAGCAAACTCGGTTGACTATAGACGTGCATTAAGCTTTGTAAATTTCTTCTCCGATATAGGTTCTTTGGCTCCTTCCTTTGGTGGAGGCGTAGTGTCTGGACCAATACAGTTTGCTAATCCTAATGTTACAGGACAAATGGAAAACCAGCCTCACAATGTCATTCATGGGGATATAGGAGGAGGAGGTTGGATGAGCGATCCTTTGTTAGCCGCTCGTGATCCAATTTTCTGGCTACATCACTCCAACATTGATCGATTATGGGAGCAGTGGTTGAACCAAGGTCAGGGTCGTTCTAATCCAGTCAATAATTCAACATGGATGAATAGTAGGTTTATCTTCTTTAATGAAAATGGTCAAAGACAGGAAATGTCAGGTAAAGATATCTTAGATACAGCTTCACAGTTGGATTATGTTTACGACGATAAGCCGATGACTCCACCTCCTCCACCACCTACCGTGTCATTTATTGCACCACGCCCAAGTCAGCCTCAATTCCTTGGATCTACACCTGAAGGAAAAGTTATTCAGTTAACAGCAAATGCAGCTGAGTTTTCAATTTCTCCCATCCCACAAAGAGCAGCATTCACTGCCTTACCAGTGGAAAAGCAGAGAGTTATGCTTGTCTTTGAAGGTATTGAATATGACAAGCCCCCTGGCGTGAATTATGAGGTATACCTCAATCTGCCGGATGATAACTCAGCACCATTACAAGAGAATTATGTTGGAACCATAGGGTTGTTCGCAATGGAACCTCATAATCACTCACATGCTGAAGAACACTCTGAACACCAACACATGGCTCACGAACATGGCAACCATGACGCTGCTCAGAAGCATCCAAAACCGACAGTTGTCTTGGAAGCAACTAACGTTGTGGAGGCGCTACAGCAACAAGGTAAATGGTCTAATCAATTCCGGATTACGTTAGTGACGACTTATCAAGACAAGCCACTTTCCGAAGTGCGCTTCCAGAAAATTTCTGTTTATACTTTCTAACTTGAAGAGTAAAGGTGAAGACTAAAACTGTCTTCACCTTTGTTCTTAGCTTTCTAGGAAAGTCATAAGCTTTTTCGTTTTTCTTTTCGTCAACTAAAGATGTACTAGTCTTAAAATTTACAATTTCAATAAAGAAAGAATACAATATAAACAAGAGATTAGATTCAGCCTATCGTTACCTATTGCTGAACATATATCATCGGACACATAACATGTCAAAGCATTCAGGAACTATTTTATAATATTTGCGTCGTAGAAAACTCATGTTTTATTTTTGACGAAGCTAGGTACACTTTCTGTTAAGCGTTAAGCGTTAAGCGTTAAGCGTTCCCTACCTCTACGAGTCAATTTAGAAATCAAACCGGATTCCTATATATATCTTTCGTTACTTTTCATTAAAGCAGATAAACGATATAAGAATTAAAGAGGAACAATTGCACCTTCTTACCGTCGTACAAGTCACTTTCCACTCGGAATATGCCTACTGATAGGTTTAAAAAGAGCTAGAAACAATCTCAGTAACAGCACGTCTCATACATTAAGAACTCATACATTAAGAAAAAGAACAAAAGGACTTTACAATGAGTCAATTTCATCGTTGGAAAACAGGAAGCGCTGCACTCATGGCAATGGCAATAACAACAGGCTCCATTGCACCCATGTTTATGTTTGCTCCTGCTTCTGCACAAGTAATCTTTAATGGTCAAAGAACACAAACACCATCAGGAAGAGTTTCAATTCCTGCTGGATTTACAGTGCCAATGACATATGACAAAGATAAAATTGTTGTCACTCCTGATGAAACGACACGTATAAAACTGAAAGTCGCAAGAAACCTTGTAGACAGTTCACGAAATGTGTTAATTCCTGAAGGAAGTGAAATTGAAGGACAATTGCAACCAGTCACCAGAAATGGTCAAAAAGGTACTTATTTTGTCGCTCAAGAGTTAATACTTCCTAATGGTGAACGACAGTCTATTAATGCAACTTCTCGGGCTATTACCAGAAAGGAAGAAATTAGTAAAGGAGGTAGAACAGATAAAATCATCCAAGATGCTGCTATTGGTGCAGGTGCGGCTAGTGTGATTTCACTGATAACAGGTGACCGCAAAATTCAACCGCTCGAACCTATACTTGGTGCTGGTGCAGGTGCTGCAGCAAGTGTTCTACTCAGACGCAAAAAGACTGAAGTTATCGTTATTGAACCCCAAAGAGGAGATTTAGATCTGACTCTGCGCTCTAGTTTGTTTGTACCCCGTGGTTACTACTAGGCTTATCCTAATTTAGGTCGTGAGTTCTATCTGTTTGCAATACAACTGCTCCAAAGGGGCAGGGTGCTTTACCCAATTGCCCTCACACTACCAAGGGGCTGCCACAAGAGCAACCCCTCCTCTTCTTGGAAACGAAGACGAAGTAAGTCAGCAATTTTAAAGTTGAATCCGGAAGAAAACAACCTGTTAGTAAATGGTCTGGCTTCTAGCTGTATATAATTTAAATGCGTCACAGATGAGGATATTGCGCGTGATTGGGCAAAGCCGCGATATCGCTTATTCTAATTTATGTAAAATTTATCATTTTTCTGCAACTATTTTATTGATCGCACGTCTTACGATTACATAGAAATCAGGAGCATCCCAATTTTCCAAAAGTCTTCGTCCGCCACGTTCAAAGCAGGGTGTCCAGAGGGCATAAGTAACGTAGTGAGTGTAAGCCTCAGGAGAGATTTTCCTCCTGGTGGTGAAGAGCGTGAGTGCAAAGTGCAGGCTAAGGAAATACCCTAAGGGGGAACCCAAAGGGTAGAACAAAGCAATCATCCTTTCTGTGAATTTACACATTTGGGATGCTTCGGATAAATCGTTTTTCTTGGCGAAACATTTAGGAAAATAAATAAGCTAATGCGCATCTACCGTTGCGTATTTATTTGTTAAGGCAGTCATGAGTCATTTGTTATTACAAATGACATAGACGGGGCTGGTTATGAACTGAATAAAATTCCAAGGGTGAAAGAAGAAAGAAGTTATTTACACTTCATTCCTTATCCTTTCATGACTCTTTTAGCTGAACAAAAGTATTAACCGAAACACTTTTTTTGGGAATAATTTCAGCCAAAAGTAGTCCATTTTACAAACAGAAAATAGCAGGTTGTGTGGGGAGTAAAAATATAATGTTTGGTCGCTTTCGTTGGCAATCTGGATGTGCTGCATTCATGATTTTGGGCATAACAACAGGAACTATCGCACCTCTAGTGATACCCACAGCATCTTTTGCCCAAACAAGTTTTACTGACGTTCAATCTAACTATTGGGCAGCAGAATTTATTGGACAACTGGCACAGCGAGGTATTATTGCTGGCTTTCCAGATGGCAGTTTCCGCCCAGAGGAAGCAGTCACACGTGCTCAATTTGCTGCGATGATTGGCAAAGCTTTCCGAAAAGCACCAGAACGGCAGGCAGTCGGATTTTACGATGTGCCAAGCAATTATTGGGCATCGAGTGCGATTGCGAATGCATACACCACTGGTTTTTTATCTGGATATCCTGGCAATCGTTTCGAGCCTAACCAAAATATTCTCCGCGAACAGGTTTTAGTTTCTCTCTCTAACGGTTTAAATTACAACGTTAGCGGTAACACCGACAGCATCTTACAAAATTACAACGACGCTTCTAACATTTCTGGCTATGCCCGTACCCCTATTGCTGCAGCTACAGAGAAGCAAATTGTTGTCAACTATCCTAATGCTAAATTCCTAAGTCCCAATACAACTGCAACTCGGGCACAAGTAGCAGCTTTTCTCTACCAAGCACTCGTGAGTTTCAATAAAGCCGCAACAATCAACTCAGCCTACATTGTGACTTTTGCCGAACCGACTCTATCAAAACCACTAGGCGAGCCGACTCCATCAAAACCAGTAGGCGAACCGACTCCATCAAAACCAGTCACGGTGACAATTCCTGAAGGAACTGTTATTCCTATAAGGTATGAAAAAGCAGAAAAGATTCTTGTGACTAAGGATGAAACAGCTCCTTTAACTCTGACTGTGGCGCAAAACGTTGTCACTGATAAAGGAAACTTGCTCATTCCAGCAGGTAGTCAAGTGGTTGGTGAGCTTCGTCCCGTCAAAAACAAGGGTGGTTCTCAATTCGTTGCCCAAAAACTCGTTTTAACCAACAATGGTCAAGAGTATCCAATCAATGCGACTTCTGAAGTGATTACTAAGACCCAAACTATCAAAAAAGGCACCAATACACAAACAATTCTTAGGAATAGTGCACTTGGCGCAGGCGCAGCGGCGGCGGTTTCGCTTGTAATTGGCGATAAGGCTATTAGTGCTGGAGAAGTTCTGGGGGGGGCTGCTATCGGTGGATTAGTTGGTCTGTTCTTTGGTAAAAAGAGTGTTGAGTTAATCGCCATTGATCCAAACACTGACCTACAAATGACTATTAGTGAAAACTTTCAGATTTCGTTGAAATAGTAAGTAATCAGGACTTACTATTAGCAACAGGTAACCAAATAATAAAAGTCGTTCCTGGTGCATCAGGTGATGAGCTAAGCGAAGTTAAAGCAGGGCTAAAAACTTGTATTTCGCCCTGCATTTGTTGTATGAGCTGTTTGGCAATTGATAATCCTAATCCCGTGCCAGGAATTTCGGTTTGAGCTTGAACACCTCGGTAATGACGCTCTCCAAGATGCTGTAAATCTTGTGGTGGAATACCAGGACCAGTGTCACTAATGGCGATTCCCTGAAAATGAAGTTTTTCTTGCCTAGTCTGGATCAAAATTTTGCCGCCAGTGGGAGTGTATTTTAAAGCATTGTCAATGATATTGCTGAGTACTTCTCGTAATGCTTTGGTGTTAGCGCGTACCAGAGGTAAGTTACGGGGAATTTCGGATATGAGTTGCAAATTTCTTTCTTGAGCAATAGCTCTGGCTGATACTAACAATGGTTCCAAGATATTTACTACAGAACAATTAACTTCTTTCTCTCCTGCACCGGGCAACAAGAGTGGTGCTGTGAAATCTTTTTGTACGTTTGCTTCCACAAGCACTTCTTTTTGCGGTAACCTTAATGGGTCTAAATCTTCTGCACTCAAGTCAATAACTTCATCCAACTGTTGCAACAATTCTTTGAGGCGATCGCTTTCCCGCACAATACTAGTTGCTACCTCGCGGTTAGCATCGCCTGGTCGCAGTCGCTTTAGCAACAGTTTGCCAAAGGTACGCAATGCTGTTAATGGGTTACGAAGCTGATGCAATAAATTATCTAGTAAATCTTGCTGTTTTTCTTGAAAAATTTGTTGTTGTTGCAATTGCTGGTGCAACCATGCTCGACGCTGATCCAAAATACAGGCAAGGCATAGTGTTTGGGCAACTCGTTCTATTTGACTCCTTTCTTGTTCATTCCATACTCGGTCTTCTCTGACTGTGACGAGCAAACCCATCATCACATCTTCATGAACAAGAGGTAAAACAATTTGGTCGCCTTTGAATAAATATTCTTCTCCCTCTGTTGAATGCGGTGGTGCTGTATCTCCTGTGGCACTTTCTTGCGATCGGGCGGGAAAATCCTCTGCTGCTTTCAATAACCGAAGGTTATTGCGGTTGTGTTTCTGGTTGAACACATCACCCGTACGAGAATACAGTGTTTTATCCAACGTGACAGAGGCGGAACGATACGAAGCCCAATTAGGATTTGAAATAGGTATTGAGGTGGGCAATACCAAAGCACTAGCTAAGTGCTGTTCCACTGCTGTTTCTGGATAAACTACCACAGGAATCAGCTTCGCTTCACTTGTCGAAGCCTCTATGAATTCTTGCGTTAAATAAACAACGCTCAAAGATGCTTCCAGCCCTTGAGCTAACAGTGCCAATTGCTCTCGGCATAGAGCAACAAACTCAGAACTGGTAGACATTAACATTTCTCAGTCCTTGTTTTAAATGACAGACTATACGGACGAAAAGAAACAAAAGTTGGCTTTTCCTATTTAACAAAGCTTAACTGAATCTTGCAACTAACAGTTCGTTCCAAGGAATTATATTGTTCAACGCTTTTGGTTTTTATACAAAAAAATAAATTAATCCGATTGTATCAAAAGGTTAAAAACTATTGAATTTTTGAACTAGAACTTTTATAATTACGACGGATTTTGTAGCTATCACTACAATCTATCGCTTGTTAGAGGAGGTAAGGAAGGTTGGCAAGAAGACGCAAGAGAAAGAGTCGTCGTCGCCAAGAAGGGCGGCGAATTTTAGAGCATGTGCCTCAATTTAGCATTGAAAGCGGTGAAGATAAGCCTGTGACAGCAGCTAGAAAATTCATTCAAGCTGAGGGAATCTTGCCACCCGCTTTGCTACTTGTAAAGCGAAACGAACACACAACAGACCGTTATTTCTGGGCTGAAAAGGGGCTGTTTGGAGCTCAATATGTTGAAGAAAATCACTTTTTATTTCCTAGCCTGAGGGTACTGGAAGCCCCTCCAGGTCAGGAGTCACTGGCTGTTGCTAGTCGTTAAACTAACATATGGTGATCATAGAGTTTGAATTTAGCTCCTGACAACCATTAACAACCGAAATTGCTAGTTTTTTTTTAAGTTTCATTTTTTTTTAAGAATGTAGCTGACTTGCCAGTGTTAAGCTAGCAATTTTGTCTTTAAGACTATCAACTTTAATCAAACTTTGTGTTTGTATAAGTTGAGTATTAGGTGTGAAAACGTACGTGGGAGTGAGGATACAGCGAACCTGTTCTGATCAAAGCTTTGGCACGCAGCTTCAAGCGATATAGCTTTTTTCAACAACTTGTGGAGAAAAGCTACAGATCTAGAATCGTTTTACCTCCTCTCTCTATTCCATTTCTTATTGTTAAAAGTTTTGACACTCCCTGGGCTATCCAAATTTCGCTGTCGCTCATTTGGATTCAGCCTTGGGATTCTAGGCTAAACCTCGTAGCTTGCTCATGCAGCGATCAAGGGCGGCATGAGTCGAAGTCACCAATCCTTACGCGCGTGACTTTGGGACTGCTTGTCCCTAGCTTGTTTTACAAGATTTGAGATGTTAATAGCTTCAAAGATTAAACCACTTTCTAGAGCCAGAGTGCTTCTGTTGGCAAGATTTTACAGTTTTCTGTAGCCTTATATTGAGTTTTGGACTTACGCAAAAATCGCTCAATCAGCTAAATTTCTCGTATCTCCTGCACGCCTACGCTCTTGCAACGCGTAGTGTGCGCATGCGGCACACACCGCCAAGACAAAGACGCCTTAGACGCGTTCCCGTAGCGTGTCCCCTTAGGACTCAGCGGCGTGCCGATAGCCCTCCGGGTTCGCCAGTCACCTGCTGAGGGAGACCCTCCCGCAGCGCTGGACTCACCGTAAGGCGTGGCGTCAGCCATAGGCTAGAACGCCAAGAATTGGTAGAGTATCCGTAAGTCCTAGAATTGGTCTTACAGCAATTTTCAGGTAATTGAACCACAAACTACGGTAAGCTGGTAGTAAAGTAATTGTTAGATTCGATGCCAGTATCTTATTCAGGTGATTTGCGTCGTCGCGTGATTAGAGCTTGGGAA